>Ga0123342_1000175_pt1 | contig 85051 bp, 36 predicted proteins | sample Turbeawhitnodule_FD_89960 | JGI IMG/M metagenome (GOLD analysis project Ga0123342, IMG submission 89960) | Root nodule microbial communities of legume samples collected from Mexico - Turtle bean Mexico white nodule | ecosystem: Host-associated > Plants > Roots > Nodule | place: Mexico: Nepantla...
CAGCCTATCTAATAACCACCCCACAATGAAAAAAAAAAAAAAAAACCCCCACAATGTAAACAAAACAAAAAAACACAACCCTAATAACATACAATCTTATAATAGAATTTACATTTTATAACTTCTATCAAAAAATAAAAAAAAAATTTATTTAATTAATTTTTATGTATTTTTGTATGTTATTTTTTTTATTTTTTATTTTGGTGGGTCTTTTTTTTTTTTTTTTCATTGTGGGGTGGTTATTAGATAGGCTGGTGGATTAATTGTTTTTTATCAAGACATTTAAATTGGAATTAAAATTGTCTGGTTCATGATCTTATAGGAGGAATGAAAATGCTCGGCAGCTAGCAAAGGATTTTTTGCTTGATTTACAGAGTGGAACATTGGAACTGTATGTCCTTGTTCTCTCTCTTTCTCTTGCTCTCATATATGTTTGTCTCTCTCTTCTCTTCTACTTCATGCTTTCACTTTTTCCATTAGTATCCACCAATGATACATAATTTGTATCATGTACAATGCAGAAATCCTGGTTTGGATGCCTCTATATCCAGTAAATCAGGGCAAGCTAGTGAGCCAAATTCAGAGGAGGAAGGAGACACTGGAGGTAAACGAAGACGGCATGGAAGGGGATCTAATAAAGACAATGATTTCTCAGCTGCTCCAAAGGCTCACCCAATCAGTTCTGAACCAAGAAGGATACAGGCAGATGTTCAACAGGCTCAGGTCCTTGTCCGTAAGCTTGATGCAGAAAAAGGGATTGAAGATAATATTTTGTGCAGCAGCAGTGATCACAATAAAAATGATGACAAGGCACACAGTGGATCTGTGGGCCCCATAGTAATAATACGAGGCCTAACATCTGTTAAGGGTTTAGAAGGTGTCGAGCTTCTGGATACACTTATAACTTTTCTTTGGCGGATTCATGGTGTAGATTATTATGGCATGATTGAGACTAATGAGGCTAAGGGATTTAGGCATGTGAGACCGGAAGGGACAGGGCATGAAGAAACAGGTAAATCGGGGTCTGATTGGGAGAAGAAGCTTGACTTATTTTGGCAAGGAAGGCTGAATGGTCTGGATCCCTTGGAAATAATGACTGCTAAGGAGAAGATAGATGCTGCAGCAATGGAAGTATTGGATCCATATGTTAGAAAAATTAGGGATGAAAAGTATGGATGGAAGTATGGATGTGGAGCTAAGGGCTGCACAAAGCTTTTTCATGCTGCTGAATTTGTGCACAAGCACCTGAAGCTCAAACACCCAGAGCTTGTTATGGAACAGACTACCAAAGTACGAGAGGATCTCTACTTTCAAAATTACATGAAGTAAGTAATAAAAGTGGCTTCTTTCATCCGGGGTTATTCTTGCAAGTTTTTTTGGTGAAATATCACTTACTGTTGCCTTTTGCTGCAGTGATCCAGATGCTCCTGGTGGGACACCTATAATGCAGCAATCTCAGGTATACTGCTGATTTTGTTTATAACATAAGCTTATATTTAGAAGACTTTATGAACTAAATATGATTTGAAAATATTATCTTTATGGTTGGATTGTGAGCATAAGAGTCAGTCACGAGTGATCATGGGGTGGCAGAGTAGAGAAACCCCTGCAGCCCTAACTTAAGGCAATCGTTGCAGAGCGCTTGGCTCTCACAGTCATTGTGGTGCCATTCATGGAATATTGCAGCAGTTTGCAGGCTTGGTTGCCGCCCCCTCCATTTGCTGTTGCTGATAAAGCTCTGCAAGACTTCTTCCTTGTTCATCTTCCAGACCCCCTGTCTCTTGCCATTGCTGACTGCTCACTTCCATCTTTGTCATCAGCTTCCAAAGAGACATTTCACTTTCACTTCATAGATAGGGGTAGCGCAAGATAATGGGTCTCAAATTGAGTTCAGTAGTCTTTTAAGTGTAAAACATAATATATATATATATATATATATATAGTCAACTAAAGAATCATACAATAATAATACAAAATATAATTCTATTAAAATATCCAAACTATATAAGGATAATATATAATATAATAAGTTAAAAAGAATTTTAAAAGTATGTAATAATGATAAAAAGATAATAGTATTAAAAAATAGAGAAACTATTTTAAGCATACTATATAATAATATAATAAACTAAATGGTGATATAATACAAACTATATGTAATGTAAAATTATATATAAAAGAGAAAACAGAACAATGGACATCCTACTCCTGGTATCCTGCTAGTGTTTTCCCTACTGCTATGTACTATCGACTACTGTAGTTGTGAGAACCTTTTGGCATTTAGGTTCTGGTAGTCATTTATGCTTGATTGGCAAGCATTGTAGATAAATTCTGCACAGCATGTCAAATAGTGAATTTTTCAAAAAAAATCTATTATATATTATGTATGCTTGAGTGTAAATAATATAGTGAATCAAACCTTAGGATTTATGAGTTCGGTTCTGAGTTTCAGATTCTCATGTTCCTTTAATTTCTTTTTTCAAATTTCAGAGGGACAGGCCCATGAAACGAAGATTAGGTCTTGAGGGCCGATTGAGAGATGATCGCGGTAATAGGCGAGACCATGATCGAAATGACAGAATGAATGGAGACAGGCCTGATAACTCCCCATCCAATGAAAGACAGTCACTTGAGATGGGAAACCGTGATGAAACAATGTATGATTCTTATGCAGGGGCAGGTGTACCTCCATTTGCCTCAGATATACCCCCTCCACCAGTGTTGATGCCTGTTCCTGGTGCTGGGTAGGTTTCCCGTTCTCATTTTCTTTCCACTTTGATATTTTAAGACTTGGTTAGCGATTGATTGATTATATAATTTACAACCCACAGGCCTTTGGGACCCTTCGTTCCTGCTCCCCCAGAAGTTGCAATGCAGATGTTAAGAGATCAAGGAGGACCATCATATGATGCCTCTGGAAGAAAGATGCGGGGTGGCCCTCATATGAGTGGTGCAGCACCAATAATTGCCGTTCCTCCGAACTTTAGACCAGATCCTCGGCGGATGCGAAGGTTAATGTTCTGCATAAACCCTTGTTTAGATATTGTAGTATGCTATCTCCTCTTAAGTTACTTCCCTCGTGTCTTCTTATCAGTGCGTAATCCATTTTAAGCCCTTTTTATCTATTCATAGTGTCACTTTGGTGCTCATCTGATTAGTTCATGATTTGATACTTTGACAGAGTGCCCCTATTTGTTTTTGGAAAGGAATATTCGTTTTCTGGAGAAAATTCTTTTTCCTTGACAGAATATTTAGAAAAAGCACTCTGTAAACTAGCAGAGCTCTGAAACATACCCCAGTAAACAAAAAAATATCAAATTTTTTATTTGCACTTTACTGGATATGTCAAGTTGTTATTTTTGTCTGTGATTGACCTTTTATGATTACATGTTTTTCTGTGGAGCAGTTATCAAGATCTGGATGCCCCAGAGGACGAGGTCACTGTTATAGACTATCGGAGTTTGTAGGTGATTTTTGGTGGACAGTGATAGACATGGATATTTTACTGGGGTCAAGTCTCTCTGTCTTTGGTGAATTTGTTGGAGAAATTTGTGTTACCAGGGATAGACTTTCAATTGTACTACAATTTAGATTTTGATCTGTATATTTCTTCGACTAAATTTCCTTCTAATATAGTTTTTTGGGTTGACAATTTCCTTTAATTTTGTAGGGAAGTTTTCCTATCGCATGGGAAGGTGTTTCCATGATTCTGCAAAATTGATTTTGTTTAAATTTATTTTCAAGTGAAAATAATCTATAACGAAAATAAATCGTTTTATCACTACTCAACTTGGGGAGTGAGGTAAAATTAGTTTGCCTGACAAGATTCACATCTATGTTTTTTACCAAATGAAGTTTAACACGTGTCTCATTTTTCATCCACATGAAATCAAATAACTCTGAATTGAAAGTCATAAACAACTATTTTTAAAATTTGAATTTGGAACTCTCTTTTTCTTCCTGACCTTTTTATTTGTATTCTGTATTTTTCTCATAGCTCTGTTATTTTCTTGCAATTCTCAGTCTGCATATTCTGGAAAATAACTTTTTCTTATATTTTTTTAAGAAGTTCTATGTTCAATTTTCATTTGAATCAAGAACATTTTGGCACCTTCTATTTTATCAAATGATGTTATATGTTGATGTTATTTGATGGAGTAAATAAAGGTTTCATGACTTGATCTGTGGATTTGGGTTGGGGTTGTAAGAAAAATTATTGTTGCCATGATACATGTTGTATTACAATGACATTTTTAGTATAATGGATCAATATTAGATAGCCACTACGGGAGGAATTGAAAATAATATTTTTATTATAAAAATGTGGTACTTTTCTATTTTTTTTTTTTAGATTTAAAAAAGGTTTTCCTCTTCAATGACTACTATACCTCATCTATATGATATGGAAAGCTTGAAAGCATGTATCCAAAGTTTAGTGAAAATCCAAAGTTTAGTGAAAATCCAAAAAATGTCAAATTAGATTTTTGTACATATATGTACATGTTTTGGTCAATATGAAAAAGTTGATGTTAGTGGATTTTGCTAAATCCTAAAGAAAACAATTATGTATAACTAATGTAGGATAATATATTTTGTGACGTGAGCCCTAAAAAACTACATTCAAATTAATTGACCATAATCACATTATTCAACACATTTTTTACAACATCACAAATTAGACATATTTAGAGTTTTTAGGGTTATACATGACAAGATTATGCAACAATAACCAATTAATAATGATAAAGAACAACCATCAAACAACGATGAAGATGATGGTGGAAGAGCACAACAACCCCACACTTAATCTCTCACATATGATAATATTTTTAGTAAAATAAGGGTGAAATTTAGAATGTATAATAATAATTACATAATCTATCAAGCAAGTACGTGATAGATAACAAGATAAATATTATAATAATATTTGTTTAGACAGAGAGGTAATAAAGAACTACTACTACCAATATTATGCCTATTATTTTTCTCAACTGTCTATTCAAGATTTATTTTTTTAACTATTTTTTTACTCTCTTTTGATGTGTGTATCTTTAATGTGTTAACTGACTTTTAGTCTCCATCATTTACATGAAATCACTTGTAATGAACAATGACAAGGTATCTTTTTACATATTTTATTATAACTTTTTTTAAGTTTTGGTAATTATTTTTATTGAAAATATAGTTATATCAAAAATTTTATTTGCATTGATTATTTTTATCATCATAAAAATATATATGGACATATAAGAATTCTCTAATTCTAATTCAGCGTATACATTTTTTTTTTCTTTCAAAATTATTCTTAAGTATACCTATTTCTTTACATAGTACGTTGAATAAATTAAAAAGATAATTTAAAACATTTTATAAATTTAATTTTGATAATTTTTTATTAAAATATTTAAGAGTGAATCAGATTAGTTTTTAAAATTAAAAAATACGTATTTTAGCTGTTATACGTAAAACAATAACCCACCGTATTCCTACAAGTTAACATGCTTGTATTAATAATAATAATAATAATAATAATAAATAACCCCAAGCCAACTCTTTTGAGTCTCAACTTCTTATTGGTTCATACTCTAAGCCACGGATCACGATCACAACCGTACTTTGAAATCAATCAACGGCTGTGATTTAAACCCCAAATTCCAACTTTCGCGCTTCATTTTCGTGCTTTCCACAAACCCTATAAAATCTCACTCAAATTCCTCTAAATTTTGCAATCCCTTGCACTCTCTTCAGAGCGATTCAATTTCTCACAGAATCAAACTTTCTTTTTCTCTCTCTCTGCAATGGCAAGAACCAAGCAAACAGCTCGCAAGTCCACTGGAGGCAAGGCTCCGAGGAAGCAACTGGCCACAAAGGCTGCAAGGAAGTCTGCTCCGGCGACCGGCGGTGTGAAGAAGCCTCACAGATTCCGGCCAGGTACGGTGGCGCTGAGGGAGATCAGAAAGTATCAGAAAAGCACCGAGTTGCTGATCCGAAAGCTTCCCTTCCAACGTCTCGTGCGCGAGATCGCACAGGATTTCAAAACAGATCTGCGGTTCCAGAGCAGTGCTGTATCCGCGTTGCAGGAAGCTGCTGAGGCTTATTTGGTTGGACTCTTCGAGGACACCAATCTCTGTGCCATTCACGCCAAGCGCGTCACCATCATGCCTAAGGATATTCAGCTCGCGCGCAGAATCAGAGGCGAGAGAGCTTGATAGTTCTTGAATCCTTGTCACTCTGTGGTATTGAGTTTAGTTACGCATTTAGTCTAGATATTATTAGGTTTTGGCATGTCTTTGAGATCTGAGAGATTCTGAGGCATTTGTTCAGTGTAGTCATTGTAGTTTGTGGGAGATTTGTGAATTATCCAAAGAGCTAATGAATTTGGTATTACTTTTGTATTTTTTTTTTAAGTTTTAAAGAATCTTTAATTAAAAAATTTCAAAACCATGTACTATAGATTTACATTGATAAACTCTTTATGAACTCTAGATTTACATGGATTGACAAAGATATTATAATAATATAATTGGTGAAAGATAATCAATGGAAATATTGGACTTTATAATACTAAAGATAAAAAGGAAAAAAAAGTGATAATAAGTTCATTATTTTTTAAAGGGAAGTAATGTGCTAATTCATTAATTAATTTTTAATTTAATTATTTGAGAAATATATATATTTTTTATTTGATAATAAGTTCAAATGTATTTATTATTATAATTTCCTTAAAAAAAGTTGAGGTAACTCAATTTAAGTTTTTTTCTAATACTGGGTTAATATTCATTCTTAGCCTCACTAACTCAATAAAAATAAAATGTTACTAAAAAGTACTTTATATTTAGTTTTTGCATTAATATCACTTGATTGTGTATGCACACACTACGTAAAAATGTTACGTATTTATGCCTTAACACCTATGAGATTAGTTATACCCATAATTGAAAATAAGCCAAGAAAAACACTTAAAAATAAAAAACAAGATTATGTATTACACTGTTTCTCTTACAAGTCCAAGAAGTTTACTACCTTTATCTTTATTTTATTAGTCATTTAAAAATATACTAATTAAATAATAATAAACTCTAAATAATTTGAAAAATATATTTCAGTGTAATATTTACATTTTAAAACCACTTTTTTTAATCTGTTTATCGTAAAAGGCAACAACAAACAGAAAGAGGCGAAAGATATGAATTTTAGACTCATTTTATATGCAAAGGTGAATTTATTTTAGATTTTAACAAAATTAATTCAGATGAAATTAAATCATATTGAGAATTAGTGTAAAAAATGTAAGTGTGCCACTTCTGTATATTTCATCACCGGGGATGCTTAAGATCGCATTTCCTTAGCATAAACAGGAAGCCAATGTTAGAACACCGGGTTGGGAAGGGAAATACTCTTTTGACACCACTATTAAAAAAAATACATCAATCCTACAACTAATTTTTGGATTAAAATACTATACGTTAAAGATTTCACATCGATTGGATTAAAGTCATTTAGTAGAATCTATCTTAGTAAAAATTTGTTTGATCTATTATTTGCTACTGAACTGTTATTGGACCATTAATAAATTTTTAATTTTATGTACAAGTAGACAGTCTCGACGTGCGGAAGTATGTTTGAGATCTTATATGAACTAAAGATAAGAACAAATTATAGTACATGAATGGATGTAAATATAACTTTAGAAGTTGTTTTTGTTTGTGACATTGAATTATAGTTAAGTTTACTTCTTAATATATAATATAATAATAATTTATTTAGATGTAAAATGAATCTTAATTACATTACATTTATGGGTGTAAATGTATTGGTGCTTGGATGAAAATAGTGCCTAGTGATTTGTCAACCACAATGTCATTGTGCCAGAATACAACTGGTTGACATGGCTTGTTAAATAATAAATAAATTGCATGTGGGTCCCACTTGCTTAGGTGGAAAATTTTAAAAATTCAACGTTTGAAAGGTAGGTTTATGGACTGGTCGTTTGTGAAGGAAGAGCGTTGCGTTTGAGGGTTCTGGATTGTAAAGGAAGAGTTGCGATTTTTTGTGTGTTTTGCGAAGAAAGAAGAGGTGCGCCAGTTGCGTTTTGAAAAGAGGGATTTAGGGTTTCAATTGGGCGGTTTTTGAAGGGAGAAGGAAGCAGAGCAGATGTGCGTTGCGATTTTGAGGAGTTTAGGGTTTTGGATTGGGAGTGCGATTACGATTTGATTGGGGGTGCGATTTGGATTGAGGTTTTTTTTTTCATTTGATTGGGGTTTATTTGTTTGATTGTTTTGGTTTGATTTTGATTTTTTAGTATTGTTTGTTTGTTTGGGGTTGTGGTTTTTGAGTTTTAAAGTTTGAATTGGTTTGGTTTTGTTGTGTGTTTTCTGCTTTGCAAATTTGGGATACTAGTTTTGAACTTTTTGTGTTCTGACTTCCTGGTGATAGATTTTGTTCCATAATTCCTCATTAAAGACAAATGTTGGTGTTAATTTGAGTACCTTATTGAGAATTGTTGTGGTTTTTAGGTGTGCAATTCCAATTTTTTGGTGTTGCATGATTTTTTTAGCTGTGTTGCTCGTGTGTGGAGTGGTGTAGTGCATGAGGTGTGTATAAAGGACAAGTTTTGTAATGTAAATGTTAATGTAGTCAGTTAGTCACATTGACATTAAGTGGTGACCTTTGTGGGAATAAGTGGTGACCTGCTACAATGTTTTTGCACAGTTAATTATTTTTTGAAAATTCTAATATGTGTTGTTGTTGTGTTCAGTGTTGCATGTGATGTGTGTAAAGTCATCATAGTGGATAACAACAATGTACAGTTAGTTAATCTCAGTGTGAATGTGATCAGTCAGAGTAATTGGTGACATGTGTTGGAGTAAGTGGTGACTTGGTACAAACTTTATGTACAATTAAGTAATTTTAGAAATTAAGTTCTCTTGTTATTGGATGGGGTGATGTAGTGCATGAGGTATGAGTAAAGTGAAACCAACAGAAGACGTGATGGTTAAATTTTGTATGGTCTATATTTATATTTCGACTGTATTTTGACGGGGCACAAAAAAAGGAACAAACTTTACTTTAGCAATAGGGAAACGTCTAGCCTTTTATGTGTTCTTGGTCGGATGTATGAGACAAATAACGCTGGAAAACCACTAAGGATTCTTCGCTCTAGTATGACTACATTGACACAGGTCTGGACATCATTTTTACTCCAACATCATCCCTAACAAGCACAGTTCAAACCTAAATATGATGTTGACGTCGTATGGTTGATATTTGATGCTATTAGGTAGTTTGTGGTCCAACAAAGTGGGAAAATTCCTGATAACAAAATATCTTTGGAATTCCATTGTCTAATTACTTCATTATGTTCGGCAAAGGGAATTCAAATAAATCCTTCTACAAGAATTAACAACAAATTCATACACGGGAACTGCACCAAGAATGACCAACACAAGATTCGATCCCACGAAGATGAAGAACATAACCAGGAACCCACAATACAACAAACAACGAGATTGCAATCATCACATCTTCTTGACAACAGTATGGTTAAGAACATCATACGTTCAACAACAAGAAGCAACAAACATATTATTTAAGAGAAATGGTGGTTGATCCGCCAACAACTTGTTCAGAAACCAACTTTATAAGAAATAAAAAAACTTATTATTATTGAAACTCTTCAAAATCATAGTCTAACAATGATGATAAATATGCATCTTTTAGAAAATACTATGTACATTAAGTGTCTCTACCTTTTGATGTGATAAACTACAATATGGATCAAACACTCCTCCTCCTATACTAAAAATATACTCAGATGCTACTGTAGAAACATGCATGACTAATAATTCTTGTGTTATGTTTGAAAATCTACATGAATTAATTTTCCACCAATCTAAAATATTCAAATTTGCACTTTCTTCCTCTAAATATTTTTTAAGCTCAAATTTGTTTAAAAAGGTTAACCCTGTTATTTGCAAAAATTTATTCCAACCATATGGATCATTCTTATAACTAGTTATCTTTGCATGTGTCATTTTTAGCTTCCATTCATCAAACAACAACTTCAAAGAAATATTCAATCTTGACTTTAACACACATCCATTACTGGATAAAAAAGTTGATCAATTCATATATCTCTTTTTGTATCTAAGATCTAATACAACAACATATTCAATTTGTTAGGTTCACCCCAATATTTCTCATATATTTATTTTCCATCTTTTTAGCAATACTGGTCCTGTTGGACTTAAGCAAATGATTGATCTCATTCCAAATCTCTACAATGAACATATTACTAGTAACACAAGTGGTATTGGAGATGTGCAAAGTAGATTCGTAAAAAATGCTAAAAAGAAAGTAGAACATACTCTCAATCTTCATTAGAACACAAACCAACCCCATTTCCTAACTCATTAGCATATTTTGTATCGTGAAACTCAAGTTCATCAAATGATTTTTTATGCTTGAAAGCAACAGTAACATCAAATAAATTGAATTCCACATAGTTTCAACAACTAAGTAGATATGACCTTTATATTCAATATTTTGTTTTTCAACACACTCTTTGAATTTTATAAATCTAGAAGAAGATGATTTAATATGTTTCACTGCAACACGAATTCTTAAAATAGAGTTGTCAATCCGTTTTAGTCCACTACTAACAATTAAGTTCAAAATATGTGCACAACACATGAATATGAGACCTTTCAAAAACCAAGACAATAGTCTTTTATTCAAGTATTATCTATTGTCAAAACATGAAAAAAATTTAGTCATGACCTATCTTGTATGACTTATTACTTGACAAAAATATGGAAATCATTTTGTCCAAATTTTAATAATTGTCAATTAAGTGGGCTATCAAACACAATTCTGATTGAGGTGAAGTTCATGCATCAATAGTGAGACAAACTCTCTAACAATGTTGAGAAAGAAACTTCTTCAAATATAGTTTTTTTTTACATTCTATAATGATACAATATTCCGTGGTAAGGATAGCGTGATGAGAATTTAAATCTTGATTGCAACGCATTTGAGTACCTTATAAAAGTAAGATGCTCTACAAATCAAAAAGGGAAGTTCAACTTCACAAACATTTTTACCAATTCTTATTAGCAAAATCCTTAATCAAATCTACCATAAGGAGAGTAAATATCCCATCAATTGTTGAAGATGCACTTACATTTTTGCCTTTTGTTTTTTTCTTTATTGGGTTATTTGGACATCTCAAAATTACCCATTTACGTTGTTTCTTTCTCATATCAAATAAGGATATCACAATACTTCATTGAGCACTCTTATTCGACTTATGTTCTAGTTGAATAAAATGATTTCAAGTTTATTAGCAATTTTTTCTTCTCTCATGGAAACTCTTTCAAATGTGAGACCTCCTTGCCACGAGGGAAGGAAAAATCGCTCAGAAGATTGGAATCATTTTATTCAACTAGAACCTAAGTCAAATAAGAGAGCTTAATACAAATATTGTGATATCCTTATTTGATGTGAGAAAGAAACAACTTTAATGCGTAATATGTGTTGAGATATATAAATAACCCAAATAAAGAAGAGAAGAGGCAAAAGGTAAGTGCATCTTTAACAATTGATAGAATTATTAACTCTCATTCTTATGGTAGATTTGACCAAGAATTTTATCAAGAAGAACTAGTAAAAATGTACAAACTTTCCTTTCGATTTGTAAAACATCTTGCTTTTGGAAGGTATTCAAATGCATTGTAACCAAGATTTAAGATCACATCACACTATACTTTATCACAAAATATTGTATCATTATGGAATACAAAAAAAATATATATTTGAAAAAAGTTTCTTTCTCAACATTGTCAGAAAGTGTCTCACTACTGATGCATGTAATTCACCTCAATCAAAATTATGTGTTAGACATCTTGCTACATTGACAATAAATGGAATTTGCACAAAAAGATTTTGAATTTTCGTCAAGTAATAAGTCATACAAGAGAGGTCATGACTAAATTTGTTAAGTCATGCTTGCATGAATGGGAGTTTAATCATGTTTTGACCTTGACAATAGATAATGCTACATCAAATGACACATGATTTCAACACTTGAAGAAAATACTACTTATCTTGGAATAACTTAGTTTGAAAGGTGACTATATTCATATACGTTGTTGTGCACATATTTTGAACTTAATTATGAGTAGTAGGCTAATAGAGATTAACAACTCTGCTTAAAGAGTTTGTGCTGCAATGAAATATATTAGATCGTCTCTTCCTAGATTTATGAAATTCAAAGAGTGTGTTGAAAAACAAAACATTGAATATAAGAGTCATATATGCTTGGATGTTGAAACTAGGTGGAATTCAACTTATTTGATGTTAGCTACTGCTAACAAGCATAAAATGGCATTTGATAAGTTTGAGTTTCACCACACAAAATATGCTAATTAGGAAAGGAAATTGGTTTGCCTTCTTATGAAGATTGGGAGTATGTTGAGTCTATTCTACCTTTTTTGAGCATTTTTTACGAAGCTACTTTGCACATCTATGGTACCTCTTATGTTACAAGTAATTTGTACAAGTTAGAAGTGGTAGGAAATTGGAATGGAATCAATCATTTGCTTAAGTCCAACCGTACAACCAATGCTACATATAAGATAGCTGAAAAAATGAAAAAAATATGAGAAATATTGCAGTGAACCTAACAAGTTGAATATGTTGCTAATTTTTATTGTCTTAGATACAAAATGAAATATATGAATTGGACAATTGATCAACTTTTTGATCTAGAAAAGACAAATAACAAATGTGTGTTTAAGAATGAATATTTCTTTGAAGTTGCTTGATGAATAAAAAAGTCAAAAAGGGAAGTTGAAAATGACACACAATAAATACATGCAGAGATACCTAGTTATAAGAATGATCCATATGGTTGGAATATTTTTTTGCAAACAATAGGCTTAACCTCTTTAAACAAATCCAAGCTTCAAAAATATTTAGAGGAAGAACTTGATACAAGTGCAAATTTGAATATTCTAGATTAGTGGAAAATTAATTCATGTAGATTTTCAATCATTTCAAACATAGCACGAGAATTATTAGCTATGCCTGTTTCTATAGTAGCATTTGAGTTTGGGTTTAGCATGAGAAGAATAATGCTTGATCCATATCGTAATCCTTTATCGGATCAAAAGGTGAAGACACTTATTTGTACATAGGATTAGCTAAAAGATACACCCTATATAATCATTGTTAACTTATGATTTTGAAGAGTTCCAATGTGTTGTCCAAGGTATGTTGATGTTCCAATTATGTAGTAATGTTACAATTAAATACGTATTAAGTAACAAAAAGTTTTTCATTTCTTATAGAGTTAATTTTTCAACAAGATGTTGACGGATCAACTACCATTTCTCTTAAATAGTATATCTACTTCATAATCACAACTTAATTTCTGAGGTTGATATTTTAGGAATTGTGAAGTCTTGTGAAGAATATGCAAATATCCAAGTCATGTGAAAAATGATATAAATTTCCTCCCCACAAAATGCACAATAAGAGAATGGCCAATATGTCTTCATATTGGATGATCTATGTTAGCTAAACTTGAATTATTACTATATAGACATTTAAACAGTCCTATTTCTTTCTTGGTGGATATTATATGTATATTTAAATGGTTATAATTTTTTAATGATCACAAGGCTCAAGTTTAATTAAAGTATTATAGGTAGGTGTATTTTGAATGTTAAGAATTTATGTATTATGTTATCTTTAATTTTTGGTCTTATTAAATTATAATTTTATTATATTTCCTTAATATCTATATAAAATCAAACTTTTTTTACATATTATTATATTAATATCATGTTAATGTTTTTTAGAAAATCTAGATTTGGATTTAAAATTCAATTCAATATTTTTTATAAAAATATGAATTTGAATTTAAAATCTATCCAAAATCCAATCCATAACCACCATTAGATATGATATTAGAATAGGGAAGAAAAGACACAATCTTGAGTGTAATTGCCCTTCTCAATCCCAGTCCCATACAAATGTAGTAAGGATAGAATCAAGGAACAAAAAGAACACAATCAATCTAAGATTATTGAAGAGAACCTCAATCTCCAACTATCCTTTTTTTTTTCTTTTCTCCCACAAAGTGTCTTCACTAACTCTCCTAGAAATATTTATAATAGTTCAAATACAACTCTTCACATACAGTTGCAGTAACTACCTTACCTTTTCCTTCTTTATACACTAACCTATCAATACCCCACATGTGAAGAATAATCACCTTGTCCTCAAGGTGAAAATTTGGAAAATCCTTGGAGAAATTTTTCTTTTCTCCCAAGAAGTTTCGTTACTAACTCTCCTAGAACTATTTATAATAACTTAGATACAGCTGTTAGGTACAACTGTAGAAAACTACCTTATCTTTTCCTTCTTTTATATACACTATACCAAACCTGTCAAGGACAAATGCAGTAAAATTGGTAACTGAGACTTTTTTTTGAAGAACAACAAACTTTTTACCTATGGATAAATTTTTAGTGCCTTGATTTGCTAATAAAAATAAATGAATAAAGATGAATAAAAACCTATAATCCTAGCAACGCAGAGAAAATTCAAGGGTCACTTGATTAAAAAATGACTGCACTTACCAAACAAAGAAATATAAAAGTGAAAGGATTTTTTCAGGCACAGCTCACCATATGTCTCTGAAGCTGTTCTTTGCGCTTCATGAAATTGTGGTAAAACTCACAAAAGTACATGAGGAATTTACAGAAGTGAAAACAATTTGGCTGCATCAAGCTCCTCATGTCCCTATAATATTTAACAGACACATAAAATTAAAACACAATGAACAAATTGAGAGTTGAAGCAGGAATAATCTGACCAGCCAGTAGAATATACTGGTTTCAAGTTTTGCATACAAGAAAACAATTTGGCATCCAGCTCCATAAAGCAAATCACAAACTCACAATTACATGTTTCATGCAACTTCAATCTTACTCTTAAATCTACTTACAATATGCTATTCATATCTATACTAAAGCAGAACAAAAGAGAAAAAATGAAGAAACTAGGACACAGTACTCTTCACACTTGTCTCCTTTTCCCACCCTATCCTTTATAATAATGATAACAATTACAAAGATGATGATATGTTACTAGTTACATTGACATTGAATTTTATTCAACCACAAATTACTGTCAAAAATAACACATGACAGTGATGAAACTGAATTAGTTAAAAAACAAGAAACGAAAATGACACATGAATATGATGAGTCTGAAAAAAAAAACTAGAAGTTTGTTTGTTGTAAATTCACAAACAAGGGAGGTTAAGGAACTTAATCCATATTTGTTATGTTACTGCTGTTGAGACTATTGCTATTAATATACAAATGAGAAATGAGAAAAGGGAAAGAACTCCGAAATGATATATTATGATACTGATATTATGATGATGAGTACATGATATCCGTATATGCTTATTCATATCAATGTTATAGTTAAAGTACAAGTACAGTACAGCAAATACAGGTCCAACCTAACAAAATTCTTACACTAATAATAAAAATATATTCTGACAAAAATTATTATTACTATCATTTAAGTTGAATATCAGGAGAAAATAATGAAGAGGTTAGAATTTATAACTTGAGTCCAATACTTCCAATAAAGATAATGCTTACAACTCCTACAGCTGCTCCCGGATGTAGGCCATAGATCTCAGCATGGAGCCTAGAGTATCTCTAGAAACTTGGAATTTCACCTCTGTTTGCCCAGTAGTTGTCTTCGTATCCTGGAGCTGGAAGATGTAGAACTATAAAATTAGCCAAAATATATTGGACAACACAATCTTACAAAACACAACGAAATTTTTTTCTTAGACTGCATAAAATTGCATACTTAATCATGTCTGTACAAGAAATATGGAATCTATTAGAAATCTCACATTGACAATAGATATAACCAAATTATAGTATATAAATGAGTGTAAATTTCATCTTATAAACTAATTCTGTAAGGTTGAGTATGCTTAAAATCCACTTTCTAAGAGAATCGAAATTTTGGGGTCAATATCAAGTTTAAGAATAATATAAAATAAAATACTACTGGACCATCTAAAATCAATAACATGGTGAATTCTATTACTAAAACCAAGTTTTTAGTAGAAGTTGCGTGAAAACAATTGTTCAATTTGTTCATGCAACTCAAGGGGTGGTAGTTAGGTAAAGTTCTCCCACAAGTAACGATTCCAGAAACCGTGACATGGTAAAAGAAAACATTTTATCCACCATACAAGAGGTTATCTGAGCTTCTAATATCAAAATTGGACTTATTAGTATATTTTGTACCATTGATGGAACATTAAATATGCTAGAGAATCTACTTCAGTTCCATATAATAACTAGACTTCAACATCAAGTTTGAGTAAATTATACAAATTCTCTAGAGCATTAGACACAATGATTAACAAATACTTTTGTTTACTAGCATTGATTTCTAGAGTAGATGATCATGATCCAAGACTACATACCCTCAGATTGATGATAGCAACTCTATTGACTGGTGCATTCAACTGTTGACTAATGTAAGTCATTGATCTCAACATAGGCTCCAAAGTGACCCTTGTCACCCTGAATTGCACTTCTGTCTCTCCTAAAGGGCTCTTACCATAATCTTGCAGCTACAAGAGGGAGAGAAAAATAGTTAACAGGGAGGAAAGAATATTTCAGCACGTTGAACCTGTTATCTACACATGGAAACAATATGGTAAGTGAAATAACCTAAATTGTTAGTATTTTAAACAGAGCGTGAAGGTTAAATTAAATGGATATCTGGAAAGAGGCTGATCTCTTTAAATTAATCAAAGTATGAGACAAAAGATATTGAGATATCTGTTTCTCAATAAAAAAAAATTGTGAAGAGAGCATAGGTTATAACTTGCAGGCATATACATACCTTCATGTTGATAACTGCAATTTTACTAGATTGGCTTGAATTCTTATTTTCGATGATCCAAGTCATAGACTTGAAATACATGAGGACAACCTGCATAGATAAATGATAGTCAAGTAAAGCAATAATCAGCATAAGTAGATGAAATAACTAATAATTACAAGGGTGATTCCAATCAATACAGAGTTATCTGGAGGGCCACCATCCTGGTGAATAGAAACAGGAGCCATACTAGGATGATTCAGATCAGTGACAGGAAGACCAAGGTCATTATGATTCAAGTGATGTGACAGTGAATCTTGCCAGGGCCACAGTGATGGGATGACATCCGAAATTGATGAAGGGCTCTTCTTGCTATTGTCTTCCTGACAGCTTCCATTACCCTGAGTATTTGGAGGTGTGACTTTTGCAATAGTTTTCTTCACAATACCTACCCTTTTAGCACCCTCTCTCAAAGCATTCATTGCTACAGTATAAGTCTCAACGGCAATTGCCCCTTCTTCAGCAAGCTTAACAGCTTCTCGACATAAACTATTAAAACGTATAGTGAGATTTTCAATGTCAAGTGGACCTGTTACTTTTTCATCAGTTTCAATACAGGATTTTGCATTCCTTGTCCATCGCTTCAAAATGTAGTGCGATGGAAGGGTAAGGACATTTGTTACTGTGAAAACAGTCAATACATGTCGACAAAGAATGCCAGAGTATTCAAACATCTGACAGCTGCAATTTGCCTTCATTTCAGAGATATTTAATGTGACCATGTATGCCTTATGATCATGTTCATATTTTGCAACTCTATATTTACTGATCACACCATTATTTTCAACATTATTTGCAGTATATGCAAAAGTTTCCACCAGTTCCTCCTGAAACTTGGTAAAAATCCTGTTAGTGTACATATTTGCTGCCTGTTGTTCCATTGGTGATGGAGTCTTCAATACAGGCGTGTTACAAATAGTCTCATAATCTGCTTCTACTTCTTTTTCCAATGAATGTTCAAGAGATATTTCATACTGCCTAAACAATAAAGGTATGGTTGTCTGTTGATTCACATAGCCATCAAAAAAGGAGTTTACCCCGTGGTTGGAAGTAATAACAGCAAAGAAAGTATCACGAAAGTAAACAGGGGCCCATTGTTTACGAGCATTATAGACTGCTTGAAGCCAATCATTTTTCTGGAGATCATATCTATCAAGAAGAGACTTCCATGTTGATTCAAAATCCTCAGTAGTCTCAGAAAAATTGATACAGCCATATAGATCCCCATAGAATGAAGGATGAGCAAGGTAAATATGAGCCAATCTTTCTTGACCTTCTCTTAAAATATGCCACTTACAAATACAGTGGCGAGTTTCTGGAAACACATGAGCAACTGCTGCTTGTATGGCTCTATCTTGGTCAGTGGTTATGGAAACAGGTGGTGTATCATTCATAGCAGATAGCCACGTCTTGAATAGCCATGTAAAGGAAGACTCAGATTCGTCTAGAAGTAATGAACAACCAAATAAAACCATCTGGCCATGGTGATTGAATCCTGTAAATGGAGCAAATGGAATTTGGTATTGATTTGGTCTATACATTGTGTCAAATATTACAGCATCACCAAAGTAATTATAAGCTGTTCTTGACCTTGCATCAGCCCAGAATACATTGGTCATGCGGTTTTCATCATCTAGTTGTATTGCATAATAGAAGCCAGGGTTTTCTCCCTGCATCTTCTTAAAATAATTCAGAAGATTTTGAGCATCTCTTCCAAGGGTCCTCTTTTGAGAAGATCTTCCATAGCTAAGGGACCCGATACTTCTCATTGGATGGCATTTTTCTGCTGGAGAGGAGTTCCTAACTGAACTAATGGGGGGCTCTAAATTATTTCCATTCAAGGAAGCACAGGATTCATTACGGGCATCAAATGTTGCTGTAACATTCCTTGCAGCACCTACAGAATGTTTACTGGGTTGACGGTTCTGCACCTTTCTAGATGAAGCAAGGGAATGGTTATGGTCCTCAACAAATTTTGTCACTACCCAGTTTGCATCTTTTCTCTCTACCCTAAGCATTGCATTGCAACTTACTATATTCTTCCTTTTAAATACCTCTCTGGAACAAGCAAAGTCCCAAGCTATAATTGGACCATCAGGCTTAGCACGACTGAATTGACCAACATGAGTGCTAAATCCTACATCTCTTGAATATGCATCATAAAATGATTTTGCAGCATCTTCAGATTCAAACAGCATGCCCACAAGTGGTTTCCTATGAGCATCACCATCCTGGTTATTTACTTCTGTTTCAGCCAAGTTTACTTTCATATTTTGTTCCTCATCTTTTTCAGTTTCAACATTTTCAGAAGCAGGTCTATCACTGTTTTCCCCTTCATCTACTGCCTCAAAGTCCATGATTGCTTAGCTAATGATACAAACACTTCATTGGTTTTCCTTGAAAGGACTGGAAAACATGAGTCGTGCCAATCTTGTAGAGGCAATGATGGAAATTGCCAGCATCATCTCTATCTACACAATGCATTGAATAAATACATCAAACAGCAAGTGTTCATAGAAAATATACGATTATGCACTTAGAAGTAATTTTCAAATTCTATAACCCATAAGGTTGAAGGAATATCCAAAAGTTTAAAATGTTAAATAGACCAACACCGTCAACCAATTAGAGATATTAATGTTGGAAATTCCACATCGACTAAAAATAAGTCAAATTTACAGTGTATAAGTGAGAACAATCCTCACCATACAAGTTTTGTAGAATTGAACTAAACCTAAACTCACTTCTTTAGTATCAAAATCTATCCTAGTGAGGTTTTTTGGGCCACTCTCTGAGAGCATTCCTCACCTTACAAAAATTTTGAACAAAATTTTAAAAAATTCACAACATAAAACCACAGATATTTAAAAATTTGGGACTATCTGCTATAGTGTTGAAATTAGGCCAGTAATTAATCTACATCAGCTTTGCAAGCCCTAAAGAAATATTAATCACATAAAATAATACCTAAGTTTGCAAAGTAAATACTTAAACCTATGGTTAGAGATAGTTTTTCGGAACACCTATCATTGTTACTCCAAAAAATATACAAAAAACTCTTCAGTGGAATAACTTTTTTCCTCACCTCAGACAACCATTTAATTACATAAAAATTAAAAATTTGCAAAGTAAATACTCCCACACATGATAAGAATCATTTTCCTGACCATCTACTCAATTTTGCATCAAAATATATACAGAAACCATTCAATTCTATAATATCTTTCTCTCTCATCTTAAAAATAAACTACAAATTGAGAATACCACATCATCTCCAATAAACACAAAACTTTTCACTACAAATGCTGACCCAAAATCATGTTTACACTTTTACAATTCTCAAAGAGGGTGTCATAACAACCCATTGTTAATTCTTTTAAAAATCCAAACTTGTTCGCATTATATGTTGTAAATGAAGAAGAAAGCAGATTTCACTCACCTGGGGACCAAAAGAAAGAGCTGGGTTGAGGCAGAGATTGTGAGTGAAATGAAAAAAGCAGTGTTTTGGTCCACAAACCCTTGTTGTTGGATATTAGCGATTTTGAGGAGAGGAAGGAGAGCTTGAGTGGGAGTGTCCAAAAACCAGACACAAACATTCTTGTAATTCCACATTTCATTGTACCTTCACACTTCACACTGACATTTTCCCTTTTTTAAATTTTAAATCATATTTTACTTTATACATACATATACATGTATACATATATATATATATATATATATACATATGTATATATATATACATATGTATATATATATACATATATATATACATATATATATATATTCAATTCACCAACATATCTAAGTCATTTACAGATATTATAAAGTTATATTGTAGAGTTAAATTATGTATTTTTTTTCCTTATATCATACATTTGAAGCCCCTAGCTCTACCTGCAAGCTAGAAAGAGAAATACAAATTTGATATTTAATGACAAAGGAAAAACTTACTCCCAACTTGGTTCCTTCTACCTTAATTAAACCTACTTTCAGCTATCTCCTAACTTGTGAGCCTAAGAAAAGATTAAAAAAATGAGAGAAGATAACAGAGTTATATTTTCTAGAGAGAAAGTAAAGAAAAATTAAAATTTAAAGAGATAAAAAGTAAAAAAAAAAAAAAAAACTTATTTTTTTACATCTTCATAAATTTCATTGAAATAATAATTCTTGGAATTCTGTTGTCTAAAACTTATAAAAACTAGTTTTATGATTCTTGAACTTATAACAGTTAGAGATTGTAATTAAACTTAGAGAATTGTCTCAGAACTGGATGTAGCTCAGGGATTGAGTGAACCAGTATAAAACCATTGTGTAAATCTCTCTTTCTCTCAAACTCTCTAAACTGTTTGATATTTCTGCTGCTATAAACAACCGATTAAACACACAGTTTGAACGGTTAATATTCTGATATCTGTTTCTTTTGGATTGTTTGATTGCCTTCCTTAAGTGTTTATCTGAGTTGTTTGTTAAAGATTCATTCTAAACCAAGTATTTGCCAAAATCTTTTATAAAACAATTCACCCACATCTTGTTCAAGTCATCATTTCTAACACAAACAACATATGAAAGTACTTGTGTGAATTTTTTCAGCGCAATACGGACCCAGAATAAAATTGTAGAAAGTAGGGCGAAATTTCACAAGTTTTGGTAGAGGATAGCCTAAGTTTTCACCAAATTTCTGAAAAATTCTCCCGATATAGTTTTTTCCTAAAATTCCACATAGGAATCTCCACTTAATTTGCGACAAAATGCAATGAATTTCAGGTCAAACGGATGAGTATTTACCCACGAAAAAAATCAAACAGTTTGACACACAAACAAACCTTCCTTTCAATCCTGGCAGTGATGAATAAAAAATTTATTTTCAATCTTGTGGAACGAATCTGGCGCTAAAATCTCAGCCAAAACTCAATAGACACAGTGGCAAACGTCTGACAAATATTTCATACCAAAATACTCAAGGAGTAAGACATAGTGAGTCCCAAACCGAGAGTGAACAAAACTGGTTTTCCGAAAACAAAAGGTCATGGCTTTTCTTCCCCGTTTCTTCTTTTTGTGATTTTTTTATGGACGTACCTCCTTACCTGTGTGCAACCAATATAGGAAAGTTCTTGTGTGAATTTTTTTCAGCGCAATACGAACCCAAAATAAAATTGTAGAAAGTAAAGCGAAATTTAACAAGTTTTGGTAGAGGATAGCCTTGGTTTGCACCAAATTTCTAAAAAATTCTCCCGAAATAGTATTTTCTTGAAATTTCACGTAAGAATCTCCACTGAATTTGGGATAAAAAGCGACAAATTTCAAGTCGAACAAATAAGTATTCACCCACGAAAAAACTCAAACAGTTTCAAACACAAACGAACCTTCATTTCAGCCATGGCAGTGATGAATAAAAATTTTATTGCCAATCTTGTGGGACGAATCTGGGGCTCAAATCTCAACCAAAACTTAATAGACACAGTGACAAACGTCTAATAAAAATTGCATACCAAAATACCCAAGGAGTAAGGCGTATTGAGTCCCAGACCGAAAGTGAACAAAACTTGTTTTTCAAAAACAAAACGTCCCGGCTTTTTTTTCCCGTATCTTCTTTTTGTGATTTGTTTATAGACATGCCTCCTTACCTAGGTGCAAACAACATATGAAAGTACTTGTGTTAATTTGTTCAGCACAATATGAACCCAGAATAAAATTGTACAAAATAGGGCGAAAATCCACAACTTTTGGTAGAGGATAGATAGCCTTGGTTTGCACCAAATTTCTGAAAAATTCTCCCAAAATATTTTTTTTCCTAAAATTCCACACAAGAATATCCACTGATTTTGGGACAAAATGCAACGAAGTTCAGGTCAAACGAATGAGTATTCACCCACAAAAAAAATAAAACATTTTGACACACAAACGAACTTTCCTTTCAGCTCTAGCAGTGATGAATAAAAAGTTTATTGCCAATTTTGTGGGACAAATCTGGCACTCAAATCTCAGCGAAACTTCAATAGACACAGTGACGAATGTCTGGTAAAAATTTCATACCAAAATACCCAAGGAGTAAGGCGTAGTGAGTCCCAGACCAAGAGTGAACAAAACTGGTTTTCCGAAAACAACACGTCGTGGCTTTTCTTCCCCGTATCTTCTTTTTGTGATTTTTTTTATGGACCTGCCTCCTTACCTGGGTGCAAACACCATAAAAGAGTAATTATGTGAATTTTTTCAGCACAATACGGACCCATAGTAAAATTGCAACAAGTAGGGCGAAATTTCACAAGTTTTGGTAGAGGATAAACTTGGTTTGCACCAAATCTCTTAACAATACTCCCAAAATAGTTTTTTCCTAAAATTCCTCGTAAGAATCTCTACACAGTTTGGGAAAAAATGCGACAAATTTCAGATCAAACGGATTCGTATTCACCCACAAAAAAAATCAAACAGTTTCACACGCAAACGAACCTTCCTTTCAGCCCGGGCAGTGATGAATGAAAAATTTATTGCCAATCTTGTGGGACGAATTTGGAGCTCAAATCTCAACCAAAACTCAATAGACACAATGAGGAACGTCTCGTAAAAATTTCATACCAAAATACTCAAGGAGTAAGGTGTAGTGAGTCCTAGACGTAGAGTGAACAAAACTGGTTTTTCGAAAACAAAACGTCCTGGCTTTTCTTTCCCGTATCTTCCTTTTGTGATTTTTTTATGGACGTGCCTCGTTACCTGGATGCAAACAACATATGAAAGTATTGATTTGAAGTTTTTCAACGCAATACAGACTTAGAATAAAATTGCAGAAAGTAGAGCGAAATTTCACAAGTTTTTGTAGAGGATAGCCTTGGTTTGCACCAAATTTATGAAAAATTCTCCTGAAATAGTTTTTCCCTAAAATTCCTCTTAAGAATCTCCACTAAATTTGGGACAAAACACGATGAATTTCAGGTTAAACGGATGAGTATTCACCCACGAAAAAAATCAAACAGCTTCACATACAAACGAACTTTCCTTTTAAGCCTGACAGTGATGAATAAAAAATTTATTGTCAATCTTGTGGGATAAATCTGGGACTCAAATCACAACAAAAACTGAGTAGACACAGTGGCGAACATTTGCTAAAAATTTTAGACAAAAATATTCAAGGAGTAAGGCGTAGTGAGTCCCAGACCGAGAGTGAACAAAACTGGTTTTCCGAAAACAAAACGTCCTAGTTTTTCTTCCCCGTATCTTTTTTTGTGATTTTTTTATGGACGTGCCTCCTTACCTGGGTGCAAACAACATATGAAAGTACTTGTGTGAATTTTTTCAGCTCAATACGGACCCAGGATAAAATTGCAGAAGGTAGGGCGAAATTTCACAAGTTTTGGTAGAGGATAGCCTTGGTTTGCACAAAATTTCTGAAAAATTCTCCCAAAATATTTTTTTCTTGAAATTCCACATAAGAATCTCCACTGAGTTTGGGACAAAACGCGACAAATTTCAGGTCAAACAGATGAGTATTCACCCATGAAAAAATCAAACAGTTTCACAGACAAACGAACCTTCCTTTTAGCTCTGACAATGATGAATAAAATATTTATTGTCAATCTTGTGGGACGAATCTGGGGCTCAAATCTCATCCAAAACTCATTAGACACACTGACAAATGTCTGGTAAAAATTTCATCCTAAAATACACATGGTGTAAGGCGTAGTGAGTCTCAGACCGAGAGTGAACAAAACTAGTTTTCCGAAAACAAAATGTCCTAACTTTTCTTCCCCGTATCTTCTTTTTATGATTTGTTTATGGACGTGCCTCCTTACCTAGGAGGAAACAACATATGAAAGTAACTTTTCCAGCGCAATACGGACCCAAAATAAAATTGTAGAAAGTAGGGCAAAATTTCACAAGTTTTGGTAGAGGATAGCCTTGGTTTGCACAAAATTTCTGAAAAATTCTCCCGAAATAGTTTTTTCCTAAAATTTCACGTAAGAATCTCCACTGAATTTGGGACAAAACGCGACAAATTTCATGTCAAACGGATGAATATTCACCCATGAAAAAAAATCAAACAGTTTCACACATAGATGAACCTTCCTTTCATTCCTGGCAATGATCAATAAAAAATTTATTGTCAATGTTGTGGGTTGAATCTGGGGCTGAAATCTCAGCCAAAACTCAATAAACACAGTGACGAACGTCTGGTAAAAATTTCAGACCAAAATATCCAAGGAGTAAGGCGTAGTAAGTCCCAGATTTAGAGTGAGCAAAACTGGTTTTTCGAAAACAAAACGTCCCGACTTTTCTTTCCCGTATCTTCTTTTTGTGATTTGTTTATGGATGTCACTCCTTACCTGGGTGCAAACAACATAAGAAAGTACTTGTGTGAATTTTTTTAGCGCAATACGGACCTTGAATAAAATTGCAAAAAGTAGGGCGAAATTTCACAAATTTTGGTAAATGATAGCCTTGATTTGCACTAAATTTCTGAAAAATTCTCCCGAAATAGTTTTTTTTTTAAAATTCCACGTAAGAATCTCCACTGAATTTGGGACAAAACTTGACGAATTTTAGGTCAAACGGATCAGTATTCACCCACAAAAAAAAATGAAACAGTTTCACACACAAATGAATTTTCCTTTCAACCTTGACAGTGATAAATAAAAACTTTAATGAAAGTTAAATTTATAACTTTTAAAAAAATAATTGTTAGTTGTATTTGAAATTGAGTACAAAATTATTTCACTTCATTTCTAACGACTGTGTTTTGTTTTTAAATTTTTTATTTAAAAACAAAAAAAAATTCATAATTACCCTATATTTTATTTCGAAATATTAATGATCATGCTAACATTTTACAATTTAAAAATTTATAGAAATATTTCTATAGAAAAAAACTTATTCAAAGTTATAAATTGACCAAATCAAATTTTAAAATTTATCTTATTTTATGTACAAAATATTATAATACATTATTTATCAGCTTATTTTTCTCATTATACACGTTATTTTTACAATGTTGAATCAAATTATGTGATCATTATGATTATGGTATTTTCCTTGTGTTCTATCGAAATCAAATACCTAAAGGTCGTGAAGGTATTCGGTTATCGGATCTTTCGGTTAGGAGTGTTCACAAGTCAATTAAGGCTAAGAAGAGGTTAGGGATAATAAAGCATTCGGCCTACGCTAATCCCCATGAAGTACAAAGTCCAATAAAAAAGGTGTAAATAAAGGTAGACTACAAGGTGAAAGGTATGGATTCTCTCAGCTCTAACCACAAATACACATATCGACACCTAAACTAGCTTGAGCGTTAGAGTATCTTTGTAAATATCCTCCCCTTTCGAACTTGAGGATGAGTAGTAGAAGTGGAAGAAGCAGAAGACACTTGATAAGAAATACTCAACCTCATATTATAAGAACACTTTTTTATCTTTTTTTTTTGTCAATCTTTGATCTTTATCTCAATTTTCATCTTGGTCTCTGACATACACCTATTTACACTACTTGAATTGAGCTGCTATGTTATGATTTGTTTAATCTAAATCCAATTAGATTCATTATCTTCTTAATATTGATTTTAACGTTCATTTATGCTTGATTATTGATAATAAAATAATTATCCAATACTCCTATAAATTGATTGACTCGAATAATTACCCGTGAAAAGGTAAAAAATCGACATATGTTATTTTATGATAAAAGTCCACGTGTAATTTAAATATAATAATAATAATAATAATTTACCATGGAAATTTTTTTTACATTAATTTAATCAAGACGTATGTTACCTTATAAACCATGATTTCCATGTACGAGTGTAAGAAAACTTTTTCTTTACACTATGAAACTTCCAAGACAAAATAATTTCAAGGAAAATGCTAAATATTTGACATGAAAAACAAATAAAAAGTTAATTTTTTTTATTAAATCCCAGCTTTACTTTTTAATAAATGAGACTAGACTAAGAAAAAAATATGGGCAATTTGTGAAAATAATTTTTATTTAGCTTTTTATCCCGTTATTTATTTATTCAATTTAATCTATTTATTAATAAAAGTTCCAATAAAGTCTTTCCATCTTCAAAGTGCAATAATTGTGAGTTTTAAAGCTTAATCCAATTCTTCAATTTTTAAAATTGTAACAATATGATTATTTTTATATTGATATTAGTAAGTTTATAAATTGACACTGCATTTGTTACAAATGTATTATGAGAAAGTCATAATTTATTTTTTAACCATTTTATTGCTATTGGGGTGCAAAGTAATCATATGGTTTTAATTTTAATAATGAAAAAAATTTAACTGAAACTTTATAAAATAATTAAATAAATAATATAATTAAAACTATTGTGAAACTTTTTGTTACCAGTGAATTTTTTTGACTAAAATAAATAAATAATATGTTTAAAAACATTTTGAATCTTTTAATTTTATAGTTTACAATAGTGATGATTAATAAGGGTTACCAGAAAAGAAAAAAAGGGTTCATCTTGTTAGCGTCTCCAGTGGCTTACTCAGTTCAGAACTTCCATATCATTATCCGTCACAGTTCAACACTGTTGCTCCAAAACCCACTTCAGATTTTTTTTCACTGGGTACTATTCCTTTGCGCTTTCTTTCGTTCTTAACGTTATCTGATTCAAATTTGGACTCTTTCGTTGAATGAGGAGTTTTTTCTATGTGTGCACCATCTGTTTGATTATTTGCCCAAGGGAGTTCCACTCTGGAATTTGTGCTTTTGGTTTATGTTTTACATGCACCTTATTGTCAGGGCTTTGAGTAGGCTTGTGGGGTTCCAATTTTGTGAGCTGAGTCGTCGATAGCAGCTTTGGAATTGGTGGTGGGTTTATTTTATTTTTTGTTTATTTAGTTTGTTTTTGGCGGGTTCAAAAGGAGGGTTTTTTCAGAAGCTGGGTAGTAACTATGCACTTTATGTTGGATAAAACTTAGATACAGTTCCTTAAGTACTTTTGGTTTTTGTTTTCCATTTGGATCAGTAAGCTGTGTTGACCTTTGATGCAATCCTTTATTACGTGGATATACTAGATGAAACTACAATTTTCACTAGAAAACATCACCCAAAACACCTAAAGAACTGTTACAAGTTTTTTTTTTTTTTTTTTTTATGGTGGTTTGTTGGTGATGGGTTTCGTGCTTATATTGCTGTTTATAGATTGATGGGGTTGGATTTTAATGCTGTTGAGGTTTCTGGATAAATTGCAGAAGGAAAGCACTGAATATACTACGACTGTGTTTGTTGCCATTGCATCTCGCCTGTGTGTTGGATCCCTGTATACATCAACGGGTTATTATTGCTGTCGTTGTAATTCCTGAGTAACTCACTGTGTCAAAGGATATGGGACTGCTTTCATCCAGTGCATCCTTGGTTTTGTGATATTTATGTAATTTTCTCAAAAGTTGATTATTATTTTTCCTAATAACAATAATGGAAGCTGCAAAGGTTCTTTCACACTCCAAAACTGCCCCCTTTGGTTTCTCTATTGTGAGCAACAAAGTATCTCTGAGACCTTTCAACAAACATTTTCGTGCCGATGTACTTGCTAACCGACCCAAGAGCATTAGTTTTCAATTGAATTGTACCTATGGAAACCCTTTTTCCCCAGTGCCTAAACCAGCAAGAAAAAGGGCTGATTTGTTGTCTTCTCTCAGTTGCTCAATTTCCAGTAATGCCAGCACTGAATCTCAAAATCCAGTCCTAGAGTTCTTCAGAAGTCTATCATTTGATTCAATAAAAGCTACTCTTCTGCAGTTGACTCCAATTAATGTTGTGAAGTGGTCTGGATTATTATGCATCATAATTGCGGCCACAAAATGGACTATGAATATGCTTTTCAGTCCCTTCTTTTGGATGTATTTTAGCTGGACTTGGCTGTTCTGGCCTTGGTTGGTGGCCATAGCGCTTGCAGTTTATGGGTTATATTGTTTTCGGAAACATCTGCATGGTGAGGCAAACATATTTGAGCAGTTGGCAATTGTTACATCTGTTTTTACATGGCTCACTCTTGTTCCAACTGCTCATTTCAATGGCTTCCTTGAAGGCTGGCCATTTGTTTTCTTTTTTGTGTATCATTATTTCTTTTTCTTCAATGTTAGCGTTAGAAAGCGGTTATATGGAGATTATAATGCTCGGCCTCATGACCCAAAATGGGACATTAATGTGCCAACTATGTCTCGCATACTGTTCAGTGCAGGGGTCATGGTTGGCCATTGGTTTGCAGCATTTGAAGGGCCGGAGCTTCACCTCATTCCCGGTGGGTGGAGCAATCTTGGAATCTGGGCTTTAATCATTACAACCTTACTAATGCAATATAATGCAACATTGTATCTTGCCAAGTATTCAGAAAATGTGGTGGAGCCAAGTGCTGTGGTGCAATTTGGACCTTATCGTTGGGTCCGTCATCCGATATATTCATCAACAATGCTTTTGTTTGTAACAAACTGCATCGCGCTACGAGCACCTCTTAGTCTGCTATTTATCGTAGCAGTATGCGTGTTGTATTATAAGCAGAAGGCAGATATAGAAGAGGCTTTGATGGTTGAGACTTTTGGTAGTAGTTACACAGACTATGCAAGCAAAGTTAAGTTCAAGCTTATTCCTTTTATTTATTAGTTGGTCTTCTGAAGTTTAGTCAGTCATCAAAATCTGACTGTAGTGGCAGGTTTAGGCAAAAGAGAGTGTCAATTCTCAAAATCCAAGTGTACGTTTTTGTCTACTGTTTACTCTGTTATCTTAGTGTGTTTAACTTGCCTTTAGTTTCCATTGATGTTTTGTTCAGCACCTTGCAAACCTTGGCTATATAATTTTTCCTATCTTGAGCTATGTGCCTTGATTGGTGCTAAACTATACATTGCCTAGTTTTTGGAAGCTAAGATTTCTACCATACACATCTCCTTTCTGCCACCAGTTTTTACTTGAAATGAAAGGATTTCCTCATGGATTTTGCTGTTGCTGGTAGGCTGAACAATCAATCATGTTTTCCTATTATAATGAGCTGTGATGAAAGTCTCATTCAAATATTTTAATACTTGGAATGCAGATATGGAGGGGGTTTTCAGTACAGGTGTTGGCACATTGTATTTCACTAACCTGTGTTGGTTAATTTTGATGAGTTTTAGTTTTAAAAATTAGTTCTGATGTATCTTAAGAATTAGTTTTAATGAAGTTCTGATGTACTTTATCTTAGTCTATAGCCTAATCTCTTGTATTTAAAAATTAAACTTGTTTCTAACAATTTTGCATTTCTGGACTTTTTATATAACATCATATTATATCTATATTACCAATATTTGTTTTAAAATATATATTATAAAGTATTAATCTTAGTTCTATAATTTTTTTAATTTTATGATTTATAATTTCAACCATTATTTTTAATTAATATTATAATTCTTTACCTTTTCTTGTTGAGCGGTATATGAGATCCTTCCATTGCAAATAGTGTATAAAAAATTAAATTTACATTTAGTCCTTTATTTATCTACTTAGATTTTCTTTAACCCTTTTAAAAAAAAGTTCAATTTAATATTTTATATTTAAAGTAAATTATAGCGGTTCTTTCTATTTGTATTTTAAATTTATGCTTAATTTCTCATAAATTTAGTTATTTTTAGTTGAGTCCCTTTAATTTTTTTCTCTATTGCATACTCAAAAGTATTATATCTTTCAATTAAGTTTCTATCATTTAATTTTTATATTAATTGGTTGACGCGACTTGTCTTGTCATTTTTTCTTACTTATTGTCATGTATTAAAAAATGTGAAGTTTTGTGTTTAATATAAAATGATAATGTAATAACAAGTGACTTTTCTTGTCTTTATTGAAAACGTGTTGGATAATAAAGAAGTGTTGTCATCACGTACATCGATGGTGGTGACAATAATGGTCATTTGATCGTGATAGGTGATGACCTGAAAATAATAAAAGATTTATTGTTTTACATTAATCATAATATCGTTTCATTAATCACAAAATCTCACATTTTGTAATATGCGAAAACAAGTGTTAGGGAAAAGTTCAACATCTATAACTTTAATTAAGCGTTGAAAACAATGAAGTGTAAAACATGGTCAAACTTTTGTTTATAATATGATAGTTTTAGTTTAACAAACAAATTATATAAGATGCAAGTATTTTGTTTGTCAAACAATACAACACTAAGTATTTTGTTTGTGAGACAATACAACACTGTGTTTTCTTCTTTCTATGTTTGCCAAAAAAATGAATATGCTTAGACGGTATCTACACAAACATAAATTGAATTTACGAGATTTTTAAAACTTAATTAAACCTTAAATTTATTATTAAAATATAATAAAAATGATAGAAAAGTTGAGTAAGAGGTAATAGGAGGTGGGATTGATAGAGAAGAGAAATGAAGGGAGATTTAATTTTTTATTATATTGGTGATCGAAAGGTATCCCTATTATTTCAGCATAGTTTACTCTATACACAAAATTACATAAATCATTTTTATTCACTTTAAAAACACATAAATTTAATTTAATATATATATATATATATATATATATATTATGTGAGTGTGATTATTTTTTACTAAGACATATTTTAATGCATAATAGGGTATGTGACATGTAGAAAAATACCAACCAGATACCAGATTTCATATCTCAACACTAACTACTATGCCACAATAAAATAAAAGGACAAAGGGAAAGAAAGCCAAATTATTTAAACAAAGGAAACTTTGGTTTTGCACCCCAATTGCTAAAAAGGTTTTGATCTTAACTTATACTGCATTGTCTCCTAAGAAGAGGATTAGTTAAATTTGCAACCAAATTAGATTTGTGCTCCTTTATACTAAAATCCATTCTAAAATGAAAAGATAAGAGAGTGTTTGGTGGAAGAAAAATCCTAAAACCAATGAACACTTTCACAAGTCATCTATTGTTCACACCCCCCACCACCTATCACAACAAATCCCAACAACACAATAATCTACACAGGCTTCCCTTCCATGTAGTTCATTGAAGAGATCATAGATCTAAGCATAGGTACAAGAATCTGCAGTTGTTGTAGATGATGGAGAAGAAGATGCAAATGATAGTATCTCCTTCTGCTTCTTATCCCCATGCACCATGTTTCCACCAGTCCCATTTGTGTCTCCACTTTCATTACTATCCAAAACTCCACTCATGTTGATACCACTCTCATTCTCACCATCCTCTGTGCTAAACAGAAAATCAATGTCTTCCTCAAATCCTGAGCCATCAAACATGCCTACTAAATCATCAGCTTTGCTGAAGGCAAAGTCTGGATCTTGAAACTGAGACACCCCAGTATACATGAAGCTCCATGGCAGATCCTGTTCAAGCACATGGTCCATAATAGTGACCAGTGATGATGATTCTTCCCTATGATAGACAAGGGGTGTGTGTTGAACTTGGTGCTGCAATGGTGGCATGTGTAGATTTTCAAAAGGGGGTGGTGTAGTTTTCTGTTCTTCTACTTCTGCTTCTTCAGAGTCTGAGGAGTTAGGAGGAACTGTTTCTGTTTGATGAGTTTGGTCCTTTTTCTTTTTGTCAATGTAGTTGCTTATGTCAAAATTGGTCACTGCATTCAATCCTCTGTACTCTATTGCTGCTAAATCATATGCCACAGCTGCCTCCTCTTGAGTTTCTTTGAAGTTCAAATTAAGCAAAAGAAAAAAATGACCAAAAAAGATTAGCACTTAAAAAAGAAGAAATGATGCATACATACACAAGTACCATATCTCTTTAAAGAACATGATTTTGTATTAACCAAGTCTCATTTTTTATAATTCTCAATCAGCAGCATAGTTTATTCCATGACATTATCAGATTCAGATATAAAAATAGTTCACAAACAGAACAGTGTTAACTAAAAGTGGTTGGTGATTATTGAATTAAGAAAGAATAAGGTTTGCAAAAAGACAACTTTATGACATACATAGAATCTCACAAAGTTAAAAGCTTTGAAGTATCAAGGGAGGATTACTATTCACGTGGTCACTGAGTTTGGGGTGTGTTTGTGTCCTGCTTCCTGATTCACTTCTCTATTTAATTTAAGCATATCTTTTCAGCTATCTATATAACTATTCAAACAAACCCTTATTTTATTCTTCCCTCAAGATCGACAATTTTTATAATATTGTTACTTTTGACCCACATGTTGGCAAGAGATTGTGGAACACTGCATATGAACAAAGTACAAAGTCAAGGATCTGCTGTACCCTCCAACATTAGGCTTCAATTGTCAAATGTTAGATTCAACTTGCCCAACTATTTCCCTTTAAACACACCTAATTATTACAAATTAGGTTATTCAAACTTTATCATAAAAAAAAACTCACATTATGTTAGAAAAAAAAATTACTGATATCCATTTTATGCATATTTGACCTCTATAATATGTAACAAGATGAAAAAATAGCAGAAGAAATAGAGTTATGGCTATGATAACCCCAGAAAGAAGGCTTGGTGGTGAGTTTGAATGAACTGGACCCATGAAGAAAAGGGAGAGAGGGGAATGCACGTGCCATGTTGGTGACTGTTTGCAGCTGTAACTTTCCTATGCTCCTATTTTTATGTGATCCACAACCACATATTGCAGTGTCAGATCAGAAATTGATGCATACTTCAACTAGTGGACAACAGTGCTGCAGCTACAGTTGAAGCAATGAGAACAACTCACACACATGATGCATCCTAGAACTCAACCTTTTTTTTTTCACTGTCATTAATTATGAGAACTGCAGGTTTACAAGCTGTACTGCTCAAATATTTTCTTAAAAATTAAGGAAACATTTGTTTATTTGTTTATTTATGCTTTTGTTTTTTACTTTCTCACCTTTCATTATGAAAAAAAAGAAATATCTTTTTGTTTACATGTTACACAGTGTAGTGATTTCTTAAAAGAAGAGATTTTATGTCAAACACCCCTTTTCTTCAACTTCATAAAGATTTATCCTATGAAAACTATTCTTTCAGAATATAATGTGAATAATACTAAAGTTAAAACAACTCTTGAGGAAAATTTGTTACCATTGGAATACAATTTGTATGTATGTATTTTTTAAAAGTACTGTGACATTATAAAAATCTCAAAAAATCCTGCCAAAAAAAAGTGGTTTTAATCATTCTTATAAAAAATATTATTAGAGATGCCCTTAATGGTTTTTGAAAATTTATAAAAAAGATCACTGCTTTTTTTTTCCTGAATAAAATTTTGAAAATGGTAAAAAAAATCAAAATCAAAGTGGTATTTTTACAATTAAAAAGTGAAAATTAGAACAGGAAAAATAAAATTGGAATACCCTGAATCTTCCTCTTGTTTCTTGGTATTTTTACTAGTATGTCACTTTTTGAACAATTTTTTTTGTCGAAATTATTTTTCAATTATAAAATAGGTAACAAAAGGAGAATAGGAGATTTGAATCTGCCTTGAAATGTGCTTGGGACTTGTGAGAGAATTTTTGTCCTGTATCATATAAAAATATGATTTTGAAGAACTAGATCTAAATACTATTTTGTTTAACAAGAGGGAGGATGAATATAAAGAGACAAATTTTGAAATTTAATTTGAAAATTAAAAGAAAGAAAAGAAAATTTTTGAATTTTTTTAAACTCTCTCTCTCTCTCTCTTCTATTTACTCATCTTTTTCTTAACCTAAATAAATTCTTATGTGAATTTTAGCTTTAAATAAATAAAAGGGTATAAATCCAATTGAATGTTTGACTTTTATTCTATTCAACATCACAAAATGGGCAAGAAAGAAAGGAGGTGAAAAATAGCATCATCTAATTGTGACCAATTTATGGTTTTGATGACCATAGCTTTTGGGGTCTACAAATTGTACTTTGATCACTTTATGAATTGCCACATGTGACATTAGAGAGAAAAAAAACCCAAACTTTTTGTATTTTTTATATACCCTTTGGAATTTCACAAAAACATTCACTTAGGTTAGCCACAACACATCCAAGGAACAAAAAGTTTGAAACAAATTTCATCATGGAAAACATCATAGAAAAATAGATGTGACTACTTACTATATGTTCCCAAGTAAAGGTACTTGTTTCCACACACTCTTCCAATGCGTGCTTCCCAACGCCCATTATGATGATGCCTATCACCAAAATATTAATATCACAATTAATAATATTCACAGATAAAATTCTAATTTTCCCTTTAATTTATAGGGAAATTTAAATTGCAAAATTTAGTGAGAAAAAAAAGAAAAAAAAATGAGTTAATTAACCTAGCAACCCCTCGATACTTAGAAATGCCTCTAGAAAAACCACTGCTTTGGCGCCGCAAAGAAGCTAAATATTCTTCTTTTGAAACTTTGTCCATTTCCTCAATATCCTTTGCATAATTTCCAATCTGCACAAAATCAAGAAAAAAAAAGCATTTTTTAATCTGAAAAATTATTTTTTTTAGATAAAGGAGAATTTTACATCATTAAGAAAAATAAACCCATGATTTGAAAGATAAAAAACACATTTTTATCTATGAAAAAAATTAAAAAAAATTGTTATACCGGAAAATTCAGAACTGCATCCTTTCCCCAGTACTTCAGGGCTGCAAGATCATAGGTACGGGCTGCAGCTTCCTCAGAATCGTATGCTCCTGCAGAAAAAAAAATAGAATTAAAAAAAAAATCAGAGAATTGGGTCCAAACAACAGCATCATAATCAGAATCTTTCTTGATATTAAAAAAATAATAACCCAGAAAAAGAAGTTGAATTAATAATTAAGAATTTGGAAAAAAAAATTAGAAAGTTGACTAGGATTGTGTGAGATCCAAGTGCATGAGAAAATGACTTACCCAAATAAACTATAGCAGCAGCCCCAAAAGTGTTTGTGAAGGTTGCAATCACAGAGATTAGCAGGAATAAAACAAGGTCAGAAACAGATATTAATAATAATAATTAAGAAAAAAAAAATGGTGAAGAAAAGGTGATAGATCTCCTTGATTTGCTCTGTTTGTTAATTTAATCAGCCATGAGGGAAAAATTACCTTGTCTACCCTTCTTGCTCTGAATGTTGTTCCAAGAACTCTTATCCCATAGGTGAGATTCAAACCTACCTGTCCACCTATGCCTGATGATGAAAGAGAAATGAGAGACATGCAAATGCAGATGAAAACTGATTGAGGAGAATGCAGAATTCAGAATTCAGAATTGGGATTGAGAATTGAAACCTTGTGACTCCTCTATAGATAGAGCTTCTTCTGGCAGTGGTTTGGCTCTGCTTGCATTTCTGTGACTTCAAGTTCCTCCTTGAATAGCTAGGCCTTCTTTTGCCTTGCTGAGAAATGGGAGCTTCAAACCCAACAGAGGAAGAAGATGATGAACAAGAAGATGCTGGAGACCTCTTCATTGGGGCCTCAATCTCAATCTCAACACCCTTTTGCCCCAAAAGAACAAAAGTGAAAAAAAAAACTCAAATGGGTGTTGGTGAGTGAATGAAAAAAAAGGACTTTGAATGTGTTTTTTGCCAAGTTTCTCTCTTTTTCCCTCTTTGGTGGATTCTATGATGGCATGTTCATATATGTAGTTGTGGGAGCAATCTGGTTACCTAAAGTGGTTCACCAAAACACAGAGAAAGAAGGAAAAGAAGAAATTGGGGTCTATACAGAGAAAGGGGAAAAAAAATAGTTATATATAGGCAATTGAATCTGCAATTGTAAAAGGGTGGGGTGGGAAAGGGAGTGAAGTGGGAAGAAGAGAAAAGGGAGTGATGATGGTTGGTTTAACCTTGGGTTGGAATTTAACTTGATGAATTAACCATGGCTAATTGAGTGGCTTGAACTTGAGGAACACTTGGCAAGGTGGTGCAGCCATGCTACCAATGGGGTTTTGTATTCTAAGCTGGCTTTCCTGGTTTAGGAATCTCAACCTCTTTTTTTCACCATTTTAAATTGGCTCTTAGGAATTAAAATAATGAAAAACATGAAAAAGAAAAAAACTTTATCTAAGGGTCCACCTCAGATACTGTGATGTGAGAGTGTGTTTTTTTGTGTGTGTGAGTGTGTTTCTGCAACATTAGTTGTTGGCACAGGCATGTGAGAGATGAGAGAATGTACCTTAATCAGAAATTAGTTGAGAATATTATGTGCAAAGGTTCTGCAATTTCACCAAAACAGTGACAAAGAAACAAAGAAATTCAGAGGTTATGAAAGGATGGAACCTTTGTTCTGTTTGTTTTCCATGTTTTAATCTTTTTATCTGATGTTCTATGTCTCTGACCATAACAAAGTGTGTCATTTTTGTGTGTGCAATTCACATGACAGTGAACAGTGCCACTTTCAAAGTTGAATCACATTAAGCAATGATTCTTCTTCATTTGAGTGTTGTTTTAATAGATTCAAATATCAATCCAAAATGTGTTAATTTATTAAAGACAACAAAAATATTTAATCATTTTCATTCATTTATTATTTTGACTCATCATCTCAATCTGAATAGAGTTATGAAAGTTTGAAACAATTGTGTTATAGACCAACATAAATGCAGTTTTTTTTTTTCTGAGGATGAACTCAGTTACTCTTAATAATGCATGCAACAGGTTTTCTCTTTTATTAATCACTTTGCAGCAGTGATTATTATCTCAGAGAAAGTATAAAAAACTATCTATAGAAAAATATTGAAATACCCAAATTCATTAATTAACAACCAAGATAAACAATAAAAAACATTTAAAACATTGTTGTATGAAAACTATACATATTTAATAGTTACCATTAAAATTTTATCATTTAAATTATTTGATCACACCTCAATGAATAAAAATTCATCATCTGTTATTAACTCTTACAATTATGATATTCCATTAAAAAAAATGGCTTAAAATTTCTCATCTTGAATCACAATTTGATAATCTTTATGCTTTAAATTTCTAGTTAAGATATCTCATTCTGTGGATAAACTAGGGTAGTACCTACAAATCTAAAATTAATTTGGTTAATGAATAAGTTAGGCAATGAGTTTGAATTTTGTCTCTCAATATTAGATTAATCTTACTACCTTTTAATCAAGTATAAATAAAAATATTAGTTTACACTAATTAGTTGAGTTCACTTTTAGTTTCATAAAATAAAGAATGAGATCTTCAATCATATTTATTATAAATTATGTTTAAATTTAAATATGAAATTATTTTTCAAATAATAACATTAAACATTTTTAAATTTGTTAGAATTTACTTATAACTTAGTCCTCTAAACATAATTTTTTTTTTATATTCGGATAAAGTATTGCTTACCATCACTACATAAGAAAATAAATAAAAAATAGAAAAAAAAATCAGAATAAATTAAATATTAAAAATTTATTAATATTTAAAGTAATTTTTATTATTAATAAAAATATATAAAATATTTTTTAAATTAGTTATAAAATTTTAACTACTAATATTTTAGATTTTAAATTAATTTTAAAAAAGAAAAAATAACTAGTCTATTTTAATTATTTATTAAAAAAATTATGTGTAGAAAAAGACAACTATACATGAGAGAAAGTATTCAATAACAAAAGTTAGGTATTGATACTTTTGTAATGAAATATTTACTTTCCAAAGTTCCTATTAAGGCATCTCATAAACTAACATATTATAAAATTAAATTATGAAGTGACTAAGAATTAATGAATTACATAACTTCTAAAATTAAATTTTGGTCGATGAATTATTATATTTATTTTGACAGTTTTTATTTTGGCAAAAGAGTTTGATTTTTTCTGTCCAAATTAATTGTTGATGGATAATGAGTAGCACGTTTCATAGCTATACTATGAACATTAATTTAATTAGGTTGTCAGAATAAAAATCTTATTAGACACAAATACAAAATAAGAAATTGTATTAAACTATATAAAATAAAATGTTTAATCTATTAAATAGAAAAATATGTTTAATCGTTTTCATTCATTTATGATATGACACATAATAACTCATCCACCTCAAATATGAATAGAGTTTCTTTTAATCATGTATCACATTTTCCTTCTTATTTATTACTTTGTATTGATTTAACAACCCAAATTTCTAGATTAAAAAATGTAGAAAATTATGTAAGAGTTTTTCATTAAAATTACTATATTGCTTTATATTTGTGATTTAAATTATTATTTTTCATTAAAACTAAGAAAAAAAATATTATGTAATTTTAAGTGATTTATATTATATTCTTTAAGTTTTATTATTTCAATATATATTTATGTGTAAGTAAATTAGATAAGCTAATACAATTATAATTTTCTATTCAAAATTTGACTCTAACATTTCTCATATTAAATGACAATGTGTAAACTAAAGAAGGAAAGTAGGCTACTAAAAAAAATCTTAAAACAAACTTAGTGAATATGAACAAGTTACACATGCAAGAAAAAATAAGTGTTTATTTTTTAGTTTCTATTGCAATATTAATTATTTTTTATTTATACTTCAAATAATATTAATAATAGATAAAAAAAAATGAATGGGTAATTATATAAATAATTTTATAAACATTTAAAAAACTTTGATATATTTATAACATCTTATATTAAATATTAGGAATCATTCAGTCCCAACCATACTTATATATCATTTAAAATATTAATATTCTAGAAATTAAATATTTAATTTTCAAATATTCTTAGAGACATTTAATGACTTTTTTTTTTGTTAATGCGAATATATGCATACTTTGGGGATTTTTTTTGTTTTTGGTTTTAGCAAAAATTTGGGTTCACGTGATGATTTGAAGAACATTTCGTATTCATTTTCATTTAATTTACAAACACGTTAACGAAATTTATTTGATTGGGGCGAGTTTTCTTCCTCACCTTTTCTTGTGTTTTTTTATTCAAAATTTAACAATGGATATTAAAAAAACATTTTTTGTCTGACAATAGATTCTCCTCTATTTTATTTATAAAATTCAAATGAAAAATAATATTTTTTTTTGGTATGATTCAATTTATAATATTTTTTGCATTAAATCTTTAAGACTACAATACTTTTAATTAAAAGAGATCAATGTACTGAAACAACTATTTATTCTAAAATAATATTTTATATTTATTTTAAAATAATAATTTTATAGAATTTTTAAAGTACTTTTTAAAAATCAAATATGTTTAATACTAGAATTAATATACGAGTTTTTCTTTCAAAATAATTATTGAAAAAATTATTGTTCAATTTTACTTTTAAGAAAGTATAAAATTGTGTTGTATTAAGTTAAGTCAATATTCGTTTTGTGCAGGTCTAAAAGTTATTATTTATTTAATTATAAAATTAAAAGAGGAAGAAAATCCAATACCAAACATATTTATTCTATTTTTTAATAATATATAAGAGTAATTAATAATTAGTACAATATTATTTACATTTAGCATATAAAATTAATTGAAATGTTAAAGAATAACTTTAGTTAAGTTTATTTAACATTTCTTAGTAAGTGTATTACTTCTTTAATAATTATTTACATTTTAACTTTAAAAAAAATCAATTTGAATAATATTTCTACTCCATAAATTGAATAATACTTTTTACTCCATTGTGAAGTATTAATTGTTTTTCTCCTAATTTATCCTTAAATTATAACTATTATTTTTATTTCAATTAAAATAATTCATTTATAAAAATTATAAAACTATTTTACACTTAAAAAAATTATTAAATAAAAATCAATTTTAAAAATAAAAATAATTAATATTATATTATATAAAATTAATTTTATTATTAATAAAATGATATCTATTTAACTACGAATATTTTATCATTTAAAAATATAAAATAATAAATATAAAAACTCTTAATGTTGTAAATATAAAACTAAGACATATACATAACTTTTATATACATGTATCTACATAAATAAATATTACGGTTATTTAATTAAAAATAAAATGATAAGTTTCAAAATTGTTACTCTCTAAAAAATAAAGTAATATACCTTTATATACATATATTATTGGAATTACTGTTATGTAATTAAAAAATATATAATGAATTTTACAACTGTTATTGTCTGCAAAATTAAACTTTTATATATATATATATATATATTAATTAGATGTAAATAAAAACTGATAAAGATAAAAGTTGCATGAACTCGAAAAATAAAAACATATTCTAATCGAATATTTTTGTTGGTAAAATTATATTCTTGTTGATGAAATTATTGAAGAAATGTCTATAAAAGGAATTAAGACCTTGAGTAAAGGTTAGTTTTTCTGTAAATTATACATTAAGACATATTTTTAAACTAAGTTATTCATAGTTTGAATGTTCTCACTGACTTATCGTCGGATGTGATCAATTGGTGGAGTCTTCCTCGTCATAAGCATTGGTTCAACAATACCAAACAAAACTGTTTCAACTTGAAACCCACTTCCAAGTCTAACCAAGATCAGTAGGCGAGAACATATACAGTCCATAACAAAAATTCATTGCCTCATACATGATGGTACTTTATCGATTGCAATTGTTCAAGATAGCAATATGAACATATGTCTTTTAGCATTTGTAATTGTTGAAAGGGAGATCAAGGAAGTCTTGATTTGGTTATTTTGGTTTTTGCGCTAATTCATCACACCAGAACCAAACTTATGTAGGATAATAGATAAAATATCAACTATCTTGTCAGCGTTGCAATATGAAGAAGTTGGTTGAGAGGAACAAGGACTACATTCATTGCACTACATATGACATATTGCATTAAACTTCAATAAGAAATTCAATAATTCAGAGTTGAAAAGATAGTTGATTAATATAGATATTACAGTTTCTCACACTAACATTACCTATTTTATTATATGTGACAAATTTCCACTTTTGACCTGACTAAATTTTTCAGGTTATGAAAGGAAACAACACATTGTTCAAGCTAAGTTATCAACAATGAGGTTAGAATTTCGTCAGGCAATTTTATGGATAGAACAAATACTAGTACAAAAGTGGACTCAGACATTTGATGGCGATAAGAGGTATGGACACATGACAACCAACTTAGTTGAATGCATGAACTCTGTTTTAAAGGGAGCATGATCGTTAACAGTTTCTACTCTTGTTAAAACAACATTTGAAAGAACAAATTTTTGGTTTGTTGAAAGAGGAATAAATGTGAAGTGCATGTTGCGAGTCAAACATCCACCCTAAGAATATCACAACCTTACTTAGGAAAAATGAATAGAGATTGACCATATATCATGTCCAAGGCTATAATCGGTAGAATTCAGAGTTTGATGTTCAGGAAATAGCAACTTCTCAACTTGGTCAATGACTTATGTCATACACAGTCAAATTAAATGACTAGTGGTGTAATTGTGGGAACATTTTAAGCTCTTTTACTTCCTTGTCCTTGTGTAAAATTTGCTTGTTCTACTTGTCATTTGCAACTGCTAGCATATGTTGACTCAGTTTATAGTCTACACAAAATCTAAAAGACTTACAAAGTTCAATTTTATCCAGTCCGAAACGAAGATTATTGCTTAACATATATGGTTTCAAATTCCATTCCTGACTCACATGCACTATAAACCGTCATAAAAACCAACAACTATTAATATCCATAACAAAATGGATCAACCACGTAAAAATAACCTAAAAAAATATTCTTATTGACTCAATAAAGATCACAATCATGAAAATTTTAAATTTTTTGCAATTACATTCTATATACATAACTAATTTCATTAATTAAGTAAACTAAAGTTTTTACTACATAGTTTAAAAAATAAAAAATTCAATTACAAATGCAATTTGCATTTACATTTCACTAGAAGTAATTTCATTACAATAAAATATTTTCCAACTTAACGAACTTAATTAATTACTTAAATTAACTAAATATTTGTTCAAATTATAATGATAAACTATCTAAATAATATTAAGTTACAAATAATTAAATATATAATTTAAATATAAAAAAACATTCTATTACAAAATAACTAATTACATTTTTAAATCATAAAAATAAAATAATAAAAGTCGTGCTTGTAAGCGTAACTTCACTAATTAAAAGTGGAAGTGTATCTCGATTTCAGTGATTTTTTTTTTTAGAAAAATAGAAGTTGTGTTTTAGAACATTCAGTATGAAAAAAAAAAACTAAAAACATGTTTTTAGACACAATTTTAGTGTGAAATTAAAAAAAAATGAAAATCGTCTCTGAAAGCACGACTTCTAATCTTTAAAAAAATTAATTTCAATAGAAGTGCACCTAAGCAAGACTTCTTTATTTTAAAGTCATTCTTCCAAACACAACTTACCAATTTCTGTAATTTTCTAAAAATTTATTAATTTTGCTAAGAGCAACAAAAATTACACTAGGTACATAAATTTTTCCATTTTGTAGCTTTATGACTAAAAAAAGTTTCTCTAATTGCAAAGATAAACACTTGTACATTTAGATTTTATATTACATGTGTAAATGATAATATCAAAATTGCAAGGCATATATAAATAAATAAAGGAGATAGCTTGAAGTGTGCCTCCAAGTCAAATCCCTGTCCCATAAAATTTTGATAACAATTTATTACCACCACCACATAGTAACAAATTACCAGACTCAATTCTATTTTTTAATAGAACCCTATCAATCAACAAGCTCTCACTTGATGATTGTAAACTATACTCAAGAGGGTCACAATAATTTGATCTCATAGTTGAAGACTTCAACACCTTTTTTTCAAACTTTTTTATGTATTGATGTATGTCTTGTTGAATTGCAGAGGTTTCAGATGGCTTCTGTGAAAAGGAAAAGCAGGGTTTGGAACCAGTTTCTGTGTTGTCAGGGGTTGAACTGACTTGACCATGAAAAGCTCCCACAGTATCCATATTGGCAGGAGATTGTGAGATGCCATAATGCATATTCATCGATTGTCCTCGAGTGGCAGATTCCTGTGAAAATGTAACAGAATTATTTAAGAAAATTAATGTTCACGATTTCCTTTAGGAGTGTATAAGACCAAGACAGAATTTGTAACTACAATGAATTCAAACAGGTTTACGTCCCCCAACACATTTTTCGAGACTTTAATGGAGTGGAAAATTAAGGAATTGGAATCAATATTAGCACATGACTATGTCATCATTGAAAGTTGAAATAATTTCAATCCATATATTGGAAAACATTCTGCCTCTTAGCAACCTTTGTAGAAAGATCTTCCCTAACAAACCCATTTGACAAGAGTTATAGTAAGCTAGTAAAAAGGCGTCTTCTCCACTCCTATAACAATCAATTTTCTTCCTGCCTTTTGGTTCTTATTCTCAGAGCATAAGCAACTGATTAAAACTTGCAACTTCCTTAGAGCCAATTATTTTGAACCATCATAGAAGTCAAGTTGTTGGTTCCAACCTTCTCGATGAAACAGAAAATCAAGAAACTGGAATCAATACCAGTACATCTTTAATCGCTGGAAGTAAAAACTTCCAAACTTTCACAACCCACATATTTAAACAGTATATACAAGGGTGTACTATCCCACTGGGTGAGATTGGCTGCATGGCTTATATGCTTTCATTCAGCTTAAACTTGCAATATCCTTTAGCCAAATTATTCTGAACCGCCATAGATGTCAGGTTTTTCCCCCTTCACTCTCCTACTGGGTTGTGAGAGAAATTTTACTGGCACACAATTAAGCAGCCTTGAAGTTATTATAGGTCTAATATCAGCATAAAAAAGTAAATACTAAAAACCTGAAGCAGCAAACAAACAACATAGTTTGTCAGTGGATGTTACTTGCATCTTATGAGAATGCGTATACTTCAAACCCCATTGTCTGTCAGGTATCTATAAGCATGATAGTATCCCACCTTTAATTAGTTAATATTTCTATATTAATGTCTACCAAGATAACCGAAAGTTTCAAATAATACAATGAAATAAGATTAACAAGATATTATTTGAGAAGTTTACTAGGGATTTAGAAAAATATTATGCAAGAAAATAATCTTGAGAGACCTGTTAATCATTGAGGAATCTAATGAAATTAGAAACTGAAGCATTAGGACTTGCCTCGGTTAAAGATACATGGCTGCAAGCTGAAGTAGGTGGACCAACCAAATTGAGTGAGGGATCCTCTTGGGATGAAAAGTCAGAACTATCAAAAGTTGATAGCGAGACACACTCATCAAAATAAGCCTTGGCATCTTCTGCAAGACGTTTTGACATCCTCCTTCTTTCAAAGCTAGATGACTGTGACCAAGTTTTTGGTTCATTAAAATGGAAATAGAACAGATATAAATATACAAAAAAATGCACACCTGCACAAATATCTATAGCAACAGCTACAATATCATCATCTTCATCTCACATAGCTGTGAGATTAATGAGTTAGAATATTCATCACATAAGGTTTATGATTTAGGCAAACCTTTCCTCTCTACATACGTAATGATAAGTTTCATGCACAACACAAAACACATGCTATAATGGGCAAAGAATTTAAGAATCACACATGACAAGTTTGAAAAGTTGCATTAGAATAAACAAAATGCCAAAAGAAAACATACTTTTCTTGCTGTACGAGACTTCTGTACAATTGGGGTCTTGGGATATGGAAGAACCTCTCTCAAGATTCTATCCAGTTCCTGTTCACGGTGTTCTTCAACGGCTAGTTCTGCTCGAAGATTTCTAGCTCGCTGCTGGGACTGTAAGTATGATGAGGTATGCTTAGAGTGAAATTAAAAATAGACGAGACTATAACCCTAATACACAATATAACCTCTAAAACAAAGTAAGGGCAAGATTTTTTTGTAGTAATTTGATCGTGAGAGAGGAAATAAATTGGTTGCTCATTTGAGTGTTGACACATAAAAGCATAAAAGGGCTTCAGAAACAAACATGTTCTTGGGCAACAATGATACCAACTCTCAAGCTCAACTATGAGATGAGCATCAACAAAGAATGGAATTTTAACCATGCTCCATTTACAAGAATAGATTGGAAAATCACCTCTTCATGCTTTTTGGCATACTCTTTTCTAATCTCCAAAACCAATTCTACTGCACCAGGGTTTACCAAGTCAGGAGGAATATCAGCCACATTGTTAACAGAGATGGCAGTAACATTTCGCTTTTGGATAGCCTAAAATCCCAGAGTTAGAAACAAGTTAGAAAATAGCATAAAACTTCCCTTTACAATTATATCAACAATAAATAGCACTCAGACTGTGAGTTGTGTTGTGATGAGCAACCATATAAATTAAAGTCACAAGAAATGCAGAAAATGATAAAAGTCATATTCCTGGACCAGTTGAACTTTCAACTTCGAAAATGCATTGAAACTTGAAGAGGTTGTCCTCAATTTTTTTTGTCAGCGGCAATTTATGACTTATTCGAGAATAAACTGAAATGCCCTGCTTCTTGGCTGACTCTGTTAATAATACTTAAGACTAGTAGCTGTCAAACCCAACCTTTTTCTTTGATAGCTTTATAAATGTTTATAATATATATGATTTTAATTATTAGTATGAGAGACACACAAACACATACTCATAAAGATAAGTCTTTCCTTAAATAGTGGCATGTTGTATCAATCACCATTGGCTAAAGCAATTCAAATAGTGACAGTTGACTTAAAGCCGACAATGAGAAAGATAGGAGTTCATGAAACATACACTTTGAAGTTCAAATTGAATCTCAGAAATAGCACGCCTCACTTCAGAACGAACTGTTTCATATATATCATTGGCTTCTGGCAAATCTCCCTGTACTGACTATAGAAATCAAGACCCAAACATATACCAAAAGTTATCTAATTGTGGTCAAGAAGAACAATTATTCATTTTATTCATAGTCTTTATATCATAGAAGCATTAAAGTTTCTCCCTAAGAAGAATAATTTCTCGTGCATTGAAATTTCCTATTTGTAGAAATAAAATCTACATCAATGAACAGTGGCATCAAGTTTATTTTAAGCACACGTGACACAAAACTATGGATTACTTTGTATGGATTTTTAACAGTAAGAGGAATGAAATGGAATAGAATTACTATAATATTGTTCAGATATACTATGATAGAATGGATTATAATTTATAAACAAAAAAGTTGGTTCTACATTGGAAGGGAACAAAAATAGAGGCAACAAATGGTGAAAAAATGGAATGGATTCTACTTGGTTCCTTTCAATTTCACCATATTTTGAAGAGTAAACCTTCATATTATTAGACCAAAGTTACACATGTCACCACATGTCCTGCAATTTTTTATTTCCAAACTAGTCCTTGAAAGATCTAGAACGTCACCATAACAGTCCTCAAATGATTTTATCAAGCAGGTAGCCCCTAGAGACAAAAACTCTAGGGAACTAATGTGGATGCTAGTAGCTTTGAAGGATCAACTTGATGGTTTATCAATAATAATTTATACTATTCTATTCCGGTCCTTTCAATCAATCCAAACATACACTACATGCTTTGTTATACCTCACCTTAATCTGTTCAAAAACTGCCTTGATAGTTTTCTCATCAGAACCAAATCCAGAACTTGCTGTTGAAGCTTCCTCATCACAGGTTTGAGTTTGGAAACCAGGCTGCAACAAACAAAATGACCATTAAAAAATAAGTAAACTTTTCCTGGACTCCATGCTTACAATATACCACAACACACACCAGCAAGGGAAGGAACTAACCAAAGTGGCAGTAAAACAATCTGAGACCTCAACAGATGAATGCCGACTAGACCACGTGTTCAAATCCTTCACTTGATCAGTCACACCATTCTCACTTCTTCCCACCAAATCACCTTTTCTATTACTCCACACTAACTTCAAACCATTCCCTTCTTTACATTCAACCTCGCTCTGTGCAAATAACAAATGTGCAAATAAGTTTTCAATGCCCCCACACCAAAATTAACCTTACCATGTTAATTCATTTTAGTTTTTGTTCTGCATCATTAATAATATTACTAGAGATCTAAATACAAAAAAGGTAATTAATATTACATTGAAAAGCTACAATAGCCCTTATTTAAAAAACTAATTTTACCTCTTACACCACACTTGTTATTTGACAGATGGAGTTCCCAGTTGCCAAATTTCTCAACAAAAATTTAAGTTTCCAAAAACATATAATGATATTAAAGACACAAACAAACAAAACTTTCATTCATCAATTTACATTATACTACATCTTTTTTCAAACAATCAAATCCCATAATACAATTTTAGTCCCTCTATTCAATTTGCTTTATCAGTGCTCTATTCTAAAATAGACACGTTCCTACCTTAGACTTTACTTATCAGCCTCATGTCCATGATAAAAAAAAAATGTAGGTTCAGTATTGTATTTAAAAAAAATTCACAATTTTATTTTAACCTTCAACTTTGCCTGCATTTATTTCTTATTTTATTGTTAAATCATTATTCAGGACGTTGAATGAATGTATTTGGACTACTAGTATTCAATTCAAACAAAACAAAATAATTAAATCATACGCAAAATTTGCCTAACACGAAAACTTTTATAAAAAAAAAATCATACGCAAAATTAATACTTATATGCAAAATACCTCAGAAGTAGAATAGTTCAGATGCCGACTCGATACCGGGCTCTGCGAAACGGACCGCGTCCGTCGACCCGATTCCGCTCTGGAAAGAGCCCGACCCGATTCCCTCCGCGCCGGTTCGGCACTTCGCGCCGCTGCACGCGCCGTGGAAGTTTCTGGAACAGTTTTTGCAGACTGCGTTTCGTCGAAGAGAGGATTATCCCTCTTGTTGAGGAACTCAGTGGAAATGTCGGAACCGCCCCTTGCGAACGCGCTCACGCTCCTCGACCTGCGAGTGGGGTTGGGAGCTCTGGTGGAGGATCTGCCGGAGGAAGAAGAGGCGTTGGAAGAAGCAGAGGATTGTGTTGCTCTTCGCGAAGAGGATTTGAAAGCTGCAACTGCCATTGCAGAGATTTCAGAGAGAAAGTGTGAGAAAATGAGAGAAAAATTTTAACGGATTTTGGATTTTAGAGAGAAAACGGTGCGAAAGTTGCATCTGTGTTCATCTTCGTCATTGATCGGATTCAGCAATGAAAGGTTTTTATTTTATTTTATTACTATAATTTATTTTATATTTTGTTAATTTTTTGTTACTATTATTATTGGTGTGACCCTTTGTCTGAATCGTGTGTTATTGAAGAAAGTTTATTAATTATCAAGGATCATATGTTGTTTTAAGAAACCAAGGGTTTAATAATTATTTTAAGGGTGGGCTTGGATGTTAAGAAAGAACTAAAATAGATAAATAAAAATTATATAGGTCAAATAATAAAATTAAAATTGCTTAATTGTATAGAAATGGAAAATAAAAATAAGTAAAAATGGAATACAATTACCATTATCATGATTAAAAATAACTCACTTTTTCATTCTTCTTCTTATTATTATTCTTTTTTCTTTAATTTCATGTTACCAAAATGGCTAAAAGTGTTAATTAAGAGGTTTCCTTTTAAAATTATTATTTGTAAAAAAGACCTTCATAGTTTATTTCAATTTTGATTTCTATATTTGAAAATGTTGGTTTCTTATTTATATAACTTATATTTTGAGGTTTTAATTCATCTAATCTCCTTTTATTGTAGATTTTGATACTTTTGTATTGTTTAGATTTTTGTTTTTATAATGAAAGATCATTAATCTTTTCTCTACTTTTAAAAAATTGTGTGATATTGAAAACTTCATTATAAAAAAGTGTCGGAGATCCCACATCGACTAGAGATAAGGACCTTTCATTGTATATAAGTAGGTGCAAACCTCATCCTCATGAGCTGGTTTTATGGGATTGAGATAAACTTAAAGTCCACTTCGTAAGATGGTATCAGCATCATTTCGATCCTATTCTAACAAATGTTTGTTGGGTTTATCAGACCACCACCTTTCATTCATTGTATATAAGTGGGAATAAGTAAAAGTTGAATTCACTTCCTGAATACATAGAAGCTGCTACAAGTTTTGAAAGAGAACCAGCCCAATGCATGTGTGGATAAATTTGAGCAAGTTGTTCAAGAGAAGTTGAAGGTGCTTCAATGTTTACTTTCAATTTTGGTTAATAGTAGTAGGATTTTAGTGTATTTTCCAATATATTTAGTTAGTAAATGTAATATAATTGAGAATGTTATAAAAGGCAAATTTTATTACATATATATTACACTTTCATTGAACATTTTGCAGGTTTCAAGTATGGAAGAAGATTTTAATTTTCTTTTATTTTTTTTTCTTATTGGACCGTCTAATGATAATTGTCTTTATTGGTTTTTTCTAATTTGAAATTTGTTTTATTTATCTTTTGAATTGTGTCAAATATAGAGTCACAATGTTTTGTTAAGGTCAATTACATTTTTTGTTTTTGTTTCGACAAGCTGTCTGGTGATAGGAATGTTTACATTTTTTTTAATTGATCACTTTTAATGTGTGGTTTATGTGTGGGGAAGGAGAATTATAATTTTAGGATTTATTTTAATTTATTTATAAGAATTATTTTATTTATAATTTTTAGGATTGTAAAATAAACGATTAAAAAAAATAAAAATAAAAGAATACTTTTGGCATATTTTAATTGGATTTGTAAGATTTGTTTAGTGGTTGGCATTTTCATAATTATTGAAAATTTGGTTTCTTAATTTGTGTTGTTTGGATTCTCTTAAAGTGATAAATAGGTTGGTTTTGAGAATTATTGGATTGAATTGTTTGTGATAAAGTTGTCCTTGATGAGATTCCAAGCTTAATTTTTTTAACTAATTTGTTTTAGTGTGATTTCACTCATGTTTGCTTATACCGTAGAACTTAGGTTAATTTTCTATTTTGCAACTTTGTTTGGAAATTAAATGGATGACAAATTGTTCACAACTAAAGAATTCAATGATGAATGAATTCGATAATCAATTTGTTTTCTAATTTATGATACTTTGCATTATGATACTTTGAAAGATATTAGGTACTTGCATAGTTATGTCAAATTGATTGTACACTGTTCTCGAGCGGGGGTTGGGTCCAAGAGTACAATTCGAGGTGCTTCTTGATCGGTCGGTCTGCACTTCTATTCCTCTTCAAGCAAGCTTCTTAATCTCTTCTCACTCTATCTCTCGGTCTCCACAAATTCCGTATATGCAAAAGGCACTCTGACGCTTAAGTCAGAATTCAGTATTCAACACTCGGAGGGACGCAAAATAAAAATTGCAGAAAGTAGGGCCAAATTTCACAAGTTTCGGCAGAGGATAGCCTTGGTTTGCACGAAAAATTCTGAAAAATTCTTCCAGAATAGTTTTCTCCTGAAATTCCACGTAGGAATCTCCACTGAATTTGGGACGAAACACAACAAATTTCGGGTCAAACGGATGAGTATTCACTCACGAAAAAAATCAAACAGTTTTACACACAAACGAACCTTCCTTTCACCCCTGGCAATGATCAATAAAAAATTTATTGTCAGTCTTGTGGGACGAATCTGGAGCTCAAATCTCAGCCAAAACTCAACAGACTCAATGACGAACGTCTGGTCAAAATTTCAGACCAAAACACCCAAGGAGTAAGGCGTAGTAAGTCCCAGACCGAGAGTGAACAAAACTGGTTTTTCGAAAACAAAACGTCCTAGCTTTTCTTCCCCGTATCTTCGTTTTGTTATTAGTTTATGGACGTGCCTCCTTACCTGGGTGCAAACAACGTATGGAAGTACTTGTATGAACTTTTTCAGCGCAATACGGACACAGAATAAAAATTGCAGAAAGTAGGGAGAAATTTCACAAGTTTTGGTAGAGGATAGCCTTGGTTTGCACGGAAATTTCTGAAAAATTCTCCCGAAATAGTTTTTTCCTAAAATTTCACGTAATAATCTCCACTAAATTTGGGACGAAACACGACAAATTTCGGGTCAAACGGATGAGAATTCACCCACGAAAAAAATCAAACAATTTCACACACAAACGAACCTTTCTTTCAGCCCTGACAGTGATCAATAAAATATTTATTGCCAGTCTTGTAGACGAATCTAGGGCTCAAATCTCAGCAAAAACTCAATAGACACAGTGACGAATGTCTGGTAAAAATTTCAGACCAAAACACCCAAGCAGTAAGGCGTAGTAAGTCCCAGACCGAGGGTGAACAAAACTGGTTTTTCGAAAACAAAACGTCCTGGCTTTTCCTCCCCATATTTTCTTTTTGTGATTCGTTTATCGACGTGCCTCCTTACCTGGGTGCAAACAACGTATGGAAGTACTTGTGTGAACTTTTTCAGCGCCACACAGACGCAGAATAAAAATTGCAGAAATTAGGGCGAGATTTCACAAGTTTCGGCAGAGGATAGCCTTGGTTTGCACGAAAATTTCTGAAAAATTCTCCTGGAATAGTTTTTTCCTGAAATTTCACGTAATAATCTCCACTGAATTTGGGACGAAACACGACAAATTTCGGGTCAAACGGATGAGTATTCACCCACGAAAAAAAATCAAACAATTTCACACACAAACGAACCTTTCTTTCAGCCCTGGCAGTAATCAATAAAATATTTATTGCCAGTCTTGTGGGATGAATCTGGGGCTCAAATCTCAGCAAAAACTCAATAGACACAGTGACGAATGTCTGGTAAAAATTTCAGACCAAAACACTCAAGGAGTAAGGCGTAGTAAGTCCCAGACCGAGGGTGAACAAAACTGGTTTTCCGAAAACAAAACGTCCTGGCTTTTCCTCCTGATATTTTCTTTTTGTGATTCGTTTATCGACGTGCCTCCTTACCTGGGTGCAAACAACGTATGAAAGTACTTGTGTGAACTTTTTCAGCGCAACACAGATGCAGAATAAAAATTGCAGAAATTAGGGCGAAATTTCACAAGTTTCGGCAGAGGACAGCCTTGGTTTACACGAAAATTTCTGAAAAATTCTTCCGGAATCGTTTTTTCCTAAAATTCCACGTAAGAGTCTCCACTGATTTGGGACGAAACGTGACAAATTTTGGGTCAAACGGATGACTATTTACCCACGAAAAAAATCAAACAGTTTCACACACAAACGAACTTTCCTTTCAGCCCTGCCAGTGATCAATAAAAAATTTATTGTCAGTCTTGTGGGACGAATCAGGGGCTCAAATCTCAGTCAAAACTCAATAGACACAGGAAAAATTTCAGACCAAAACATCCAAGGAGTAAGGCGTAGTAAGTCCCAGACCGAGAGTGAACAAAATTGGTTTTCCGAAAACAAAACTTTATGACTTTTCTTCCCCATATCTTCTTTTTATGATTCGTTTATCGACGTGTCTCCTTACCTGGGTACAAACAAAGTATGGAAGTACTTCTGTGAACTTTTTCAGTGCAATACAAACGCAAAATAAAAATTGCAGAAAGTAGGGCAAAATTTCACAAGTTTCGACAGAGAATAGCATTAGTTTGCACGAAAATTTCTGAAAAATTCTCCTAAAATAGTTTTTTCCTGAAATTCCACGCAAGAATCTCCACTGAATTTGGGACGAAAGCCGACAAATTTCGGGTCAAACAGATGAGTATTCACCCACGAAAAAAATCAAACAGTTTCACACACAAAAGAACCTTTCTTTCAGCCCTGACAGTGATCAACAAAAAAATTTATTGTCAGTCTTGTGGGACGAATATGGGGCTCAAATCTTAGGAAAAAGTTAATAGACACAGTGACGAACGTCTGGTCAAATATTCAGACCAAAACACCCAAGGAGTAAGGCAAAGTAAGTCTCTGACCGTGAGTGAACAAAACTGGTTTGACGAAAACAAAGCGTCCTGGTTTTTCTTTGCCGTATCTTGTTTTTGTGATTCGTTTATGGACGTGCCTCCTTAGCTGAGTGCAAACAACATATGAAAGTACTTGTGTGAACTTTTTCAACGCAATACAGACGCAGAATAAAAAGTGCAGAATGTAGGGCGAAAATTCACAAGTTTCGGTAGAGGATATAGCCTTGGTTTGTACGAAAATTTCTGAAAAATTCTCTCGGAATAGTTTTTTCCTGAAATTCCACGTTAGAATCTCCACTGAATTTGGGATGAAACACGACAAATTTCGGGTCAAACGGATGAGTATTCACCCACGAAAAAAATCAAACAGTTTCACACACAAACGAACCTTCCTTTCAGTCCTGACAGTGATCAATAAAAAATTTATTGTCAGTCTTGTGGGACGTATCTGGGGCTCAAATCTCAGCGAAAACTCAATAGACACAGGGATGAACGTCTGGTCAACTTTTCAGACCAAAACACCCAAGGAGTAAGGCGTAGTAAGTCCCAGACTGAGAGTGAACAAAACTGGTTTTCCGAAAACAAAACGTCCTGACTTCTCTTCCGCGTATCTTCTTTTTGTGATTCGTTTATGGACGTGCCTCCTTACCTGGGTGCAAAAAACGTATGGAAGTACTTGTGTGAACTTTTACAGCGCAATACGGATGCAGAATAAAAACTGCAGAAAGTATGGCGAAATTTCACATGTTTCGGGAGAGGATAGCCTTGGTTTGCACGAAAATTTCTGAAATATTCTCCCAGAATAGTTTTTTTCCTGAAATTCCACGTAAGAATCTCTACTGAATTTGGGACGAAACGCGAAAAGTTTCGGGTAAAATCGATGAGTATTCACCAATGAAAAAAATCAAACAGTTTCACACACAAACGAACCTTCCTTTCAGCCCTGGCAGTGATAAGTAAAAAATTTATTGCCAGTCTTGTGGGACAAATCTGGGGCTCAAATATCAGCCAAAACTCAATAGACACAGTTGAAATTTGTCGCATTTTGTCCAAAATTTTTGAAAGAATTTTTCGGAAATTTTGTGCAAAGCAAGGCTATCCTCTACCAAAACTTGTGAAATTTCGCCCTACTTTCTGCAATTTTTATTCTGGGTCCGTATTGCGCTGAAAAAATTCACACAAGTACTTCCATATGTTGTTTGCACCCAGGTAAGGAGGCATGTCCATAAACTAATAACAAAAAGAAGATACGGGGAAGAAAAGCCAGGACGTTTTGTTTTTGGAAAATCAGTTTTGTTCACTCTCGGTCTGGGACTTACTACGCCTTACTCCTTGGGTGTTTTGGTCTGAAATTTTGACCAGACGTTCGTCATTGAGTCTGTTGAGTTTTGGCTGAGATTTGAGCCCCAGATTCGTCCCACAAGATTGGAAATAAATTTTTTCTTGATCACTGTCAAGGCTGAAAGGAAGGTTCGTTTGTGTGTGAAACTGTTTGATTTTTTTCATGGGTGAATAACCATCCGTTTGACCTGAAATTTATTGCGTTTTGTCCCAAATTTAGTGGAGATTCTTACGTGGTATCTCAGGAAAAAACTATTTCGGGTGAATATTTCGGAAATTTTGTGCAAACCAAGGATATCATCTACCAAAACTTGTGAAATTTTGCTCTACTCTCTGCAATTTTTATTCTGGGTCCGTATTGCGCTGAAAAAATTCACACAAGTACTTCCATATTTTGTTTGCACCCAGGTAAGGAGGCACGTCCATAAAAGAATCACAAAAAGGAGATACGGGGAAGAAAATCCAAGACGTTTTGTTTTCGGAAAACCAGTTTTGTTCACTCTCGGTCTGAGACTAAGTACGCCTTACTCCTTGGGTGTTTCGGTCTGAAATTTTTACTAGACGTTCATCACTGTGTCTATTGAGTTTTGGCTGAGATTTGAGGCCGATATTCGTCCCACAAGATTGGAAATAAATTTTTTATTGATCATTGCCAAGGCTGAAAGGAAGGTTCGTTTGTGTGTGAAACTGTTTGATTTTTTTCGTGGGTGAATACTCGTCTGTTTGTTTTGAAAGTTGTCGCGTTTTGTCCCAAATTCAGTGGAGATTCTTACGTGGAATCTCAGAAAAACTATTTCGGATGAATATTTCGGTAATTTTGTGCAAACCAAGGCTACTACTAAAACTTGTGAAATTTCGCCTTACTTTCTGCAATTTTTATTCTGGGTCTGTATTGCGCTGAAAAAATTCACACAAGTACTTCCATATGTTGTTTGCACTCAGGTAAGGAGGCACGTCCATAAAAGAATCACAAAAAGGAGATACGGGGAAGAAAATCCAGGAGGTTTTGTTTTCGGAAAACCAGTTTTGTTCACTCTCGGTGTGGGACTTACTACGCCTTACTCCTTGGGTGTTTCGGTCTGAAATTTTTACCAGACGTTCGTCACTGTGTCTATTGAGTTTTGGCTAAGATTTGAGGTCCAGATTCGTCCCACAAGATTGACAATAATTTTTTTATTGATCACTGCCAAGGCTGAAAGGAAGGTTCGTTTGTGTGTGAAACTATTTGATTTTTTTCGTGAGTGAATACTCATCTGTTTGACCTGAAATTTGTCGTGTTTTGTCCCAAATTCAGTGGAGATTCTTACGTGGAATCGAAGGAAAAAACTATTTTGGGAGAATTTTTCGGAAATTTTGTGCAAACCAATGTTATCCTGAGCACGGTATATGACGTACCTGGTTCTTGAATTTGGATTTGGTGCCTATTTATATGATTGTCATGAGCCTTTTCTCATTGGGCCAGATTATGGTGTGAATCATGTTTAGGGATACATTTCCTGGTGTTTGATTGCTGATTAGTCTCATTAATCCTACTTAAGCGTAATGGTCTTTGTGGTGTCGGCCGGTTTGCCAAGACATGATTTCGGTCGTATGGATCTACCGGTATATATACCTATAAGATTTTCATTAACTTGAATGTTATCTAGCTCTTAGGTTTTACTAATGTGTGGAAATTGTCATTGTACAATATGTATGTATGATTTTGTCAAATTGAATAATAATAATACTTCTTCCCAACTCCAACTAGTATTTCCCATGTGTATAATACGTATGTATGATTTTGTTTGATAATATCGTTGGTACCTTAAAATTTAACATCTTGAAGTTGTTAGTTTAACTTGTTCATTTCTCTCTAATTTATAAATTCTTAAACAACATTAGGTTGAGTTAAGTATGATGTAATTGTTTTCATCCTCAATGTTCCCCATTACACCATAATCATCATAAATATTCATTCTTTATTCATTTATTACTTTCTAAATCAGATTGTTGGCTTCTTCTTTTCTTTCTAATGGTATTTGAAAATAAAATTGAAATTCGTGGGATGAAAAGATAAAATAAAAATTCAATCTTAATTTCAACTTTGTTTCACACTAACAATTTGACATTATTTTTTGTTTCATAGATATTCTCTATAGGGTATGTTTTTAGTGAACCTTGTAAAACTATGAGTTGAACAAGTGTTCACTAAGAAAAAAAATATTAAGTTGTAATCCTTGTAAGTTCTTTGTAACTCTGAAAAATAAAAGAACTTGTTTGTAGTGAATGTGGTCGTGAACATATAAAAAAATTTGTTAATACTTTAATTCAATCATGTTATTTACTTACTTTTTATCGTTTTCTTTTAACAATTTTTATTATTAATGTGATGTTTATGTTGTAAACAATTATCTTTAGTGAACTTGTGTGAAATTACATAACAAATCCATTCTCAAAATCACATTTAGATCCTTTAAAAAGTAAACATATTAAATTCATTTTGAAAATACACTGATCCAGATAATAACATAACATCCTACACCAGTTATTGATGCTACCACCAAAATAAATGCTAATATAAAAAAGCACAGATTCTACAAACAACTTCAAAACTCGAATATAAGCACTTTAACACAAAGAAATGCATTGATTTAAAATAAATAAAAAGAATCCAACATAAAATGATATACCATTATACAAAGAATCATTTAGGATATACTCTTTAAACTATATTATAAAATTTTAAAATTAAAATAAAAAATCATTTAGATTTAATCTTGAGTGTTTAACTTCACTTCTTTATCAATGTTCTTTTCTTTCCTACCACTTTTATATTTATGCAAAAACAACTATCCAACTGAAATAACAGCATCAAACATATAAATAAATTTCCAAAGATTCAACCAAACACACAATTATAATGTTAGGTATTCTTAACATGATAAGTAAGTTTAAAAACTCTTCCATATAAACTATTATTTTTAGTTCAACTCTTCTCTCAGGCTTACATCACATCTTAATAGTACTCATTAAAATTATTTTAATTTTTTTAGATTAATAATTATATGTCTATCATTAATATCATGAAATTTGAATAAACATATTTTGAATTAGCTATTTTTATCACTTCATCTTCATCCTTATTTTTTCTACCAACCCAAATAGAATTATGGAATTATGGTTTGTCATAAGCTATTTCAACAAGTTGAGGACAATAACTATTCAAGACCAGGAGAGAACTTGCTCATTTGACACATATGAATCTCTATTATATGAATATTTTTTATGACTAATATCAATTGAAAAAAAGGAATAATTAGATTATTCGATGAAGACTAATCATCAACAAAATTAATATATATTTTTGTTCTCGTTTAGGTTATCGGGCCCATAGAATGATTGTCTGATGCACCTGTCAGTCGGTCACTCTAATCTCTAATCTTCATTTCCTCCAACCCGTCCTTTCCTTCTCGTCTTGCCTCTCGGTCGTTTGGGAGCACAGACTCAGATGATACTTGCAAAAGACATTCCGATGATCAAGTCAGCAAAGGACTCGACTCTCGGTTGTCAGAGCACTGTAGATAATGACGTACCTGATTATTGAAATCTGCGCTATTTATATATATCTTAATGGACCTTCGTTAGTGAGCCGGATTAGGGAATTGGACCACGCTTAGGATCGCGCTAAGTAACCTTTTAATTACGAATTAACTTTGCTAATTTGTTCAACTCATGATTCGTCATCATGGGACGGTCGGTCACACGATACCTCTCGACTGTGGTTATCGTAAGTGGATGACCATGTGATCTGCAATGCTGACTGAGTCGGGATGATCGCCCTACTCGTACCAGTACAACTTTACTGCAATAAAATAGTATATAAAAACAAAAATAGTTTTTTTATAATGTTAAATAAAACAAATCAATGGAAGCATTTATTTTTTCTTCCCAAACCAAGACTGTGAAAGAAATAACCTATTTTATAGAATGTTTTTATTAATCTTCACGAATTAACACAAGACAGGCCATGTAACCCAATAATTAATAATAAAATAAATAAAATAATTATAATAAATAATTTTAAATTAAATAATGTATTTTTTTTTTTATGGTTTTCGTTTTATTTTTCATCTTCTACTTTTTGTTCCTCTTTCTTTTTGCAAATATTTGAAGAACAAGTTTGTGTGATAGAAAAATAAGTTAAAAGAAAAAACCGCAGAAACTGTATTGTGTGACTCCAAGCGCAATCAATTCTCCAGTGGAACTAGAGCTGCCATCTTCGCAGCCACGTCGATGGTCGGAAACTGCTTGCCGCCGGTGAAGATCACCGGAAGCGGCCGGCCGGTGCTCGAACCGAACGAAATAGAGTGCTTCTTCCTCTCCGGTGTTGATCTTCTCTGCGAAGACGACCCCACCACTTCCTTCCCCCACCTCAAATCCGGTCTCCTAATCCTCACCACCCACCGCCTCCTCTGGCTGCCGGAATCCGATGCCTCGAGCGGTGGAGCAGCCGGTGGAGTCCCCCTCGCCGCGGTCTCCCACATTTTCTCCGTCAAGAAGTCCCTTCGCTCGGTGTTCTCCTCGCCGCGGGTCCGGTTCCAGGTGTCGATGTCGCCGGAGGGGCGAGTCGCGGCGGTGGGATCGCAATCGGTGGTGGTGACGGTGGTGGTGAGGGGGAAGGGGGACTGCGACGCGTTTCTGGCCAAGCTTTGGGAGAATTGGCGCGCCAGAGCGTGGGAGGACGCAGGGAGTGGGTCGAGTAATGCGGCGGCGACGGCGGCGGCAGAAACGGCGACGCCATCGTCATCAGGAGGAATTTATTCGAGTGACGGGACGGTGAAGATGGTGGGAGTGTCGGGGATACTGAGAAAAGAGCAGGAAATGTGGGAGAGTACTGATAGAAGCTTGCAGGATGCTTTTCAGGATTTGAATGCTCTCATGGTATGCAATGTGTTTGCAAAAATGTCTTCTCTTTTTATTTGGTACAATTTGAATGCAGCATGTTGCCCCCTTTGATTTTAGAGAGTATTTTGAGAAATTTGGCTCCTTGTGTTGTGGTAAAGTTGTTGACGAGAAAATACCAGGGTACACCCTTGTGCCAGAAGGCTCATGGCTATAAGAAGGTATGGGGAGAGTCATTGTATACCGCCTCTCCTTGCATATGCAAAGAGGCTTTCGAGCCCATGATCAACTGATCACCAAGGTTTAACATTTGTGGTCGTTGATGAGAAACCAAATGATTACTATTCGAACACGTTTTTTGATTTGTTATGCATGTATACATAACATTAAGTGTTTTTTTTTTTTTTTTAAGGACTGAGATACATGATTTGTTATACATGTGTCGGTATCATTGACTATTGATTTTCTCTTCAACAGTTGATATTACTTACTTTACCCTTTATAGCAAGTTGTTCACTTTAGAGAGTCAATGGTTGATATTACTTACTTTACCCTATACATCGAGTTGATATTACTTTAGAGGAGTCAGTTACATTTTTGAATGTTTGTATAGGAGACATAGATAATTATGTATGATGTCAATTATTTCATGTTCAGATAATGTATCTGGTTTGTTTTGTGTCTACTTTGATTGTCTGAAAATATTATTTGGTAGATAAATTTTTTTTCTTGTTGGAGCAAACGAGGGTTGTTTTTAGTTTTAGCAATGGTATCTGGAGGAATGCCTTCTGCTTAAAGTGTTGTGAACGGCTTTATAACTCATGTGGTGATAATTATATGTGGTGTCAATTATTTCGTGTTTGAATAATGTAACCAGTTTGTTTATTTGTGTCTACTCTGATTGTGTGAAAATATTATCGGAAATTGGATAGATAATAACTTGTGTATTTATAGCAATAGTATTTGGGTTTTGTGAAAAGTGTTAATGGTGACTTCTAACTCATCTGGACAGGAAGGATTTATGAGTGTGGAGATAAGAAATTATTCTATGACAGAAATTTTATATTACGCATCATGAAAACAGTTTTGAATAGATTATCTGCTTTGAGCTTTTTGGTCGAAAGAGGTTACCATAGATAGATTGAATTGCGCTTTCCAAAAAATGTAGTTAGTTTGAGGGATCTGTGACCTGTAATTATGGCATAATAGGATTTGGTTTAGAATTTGCAAGTGCATTATAATTTGCTGAAAATGTGTTTCCTTCTCATTCTGGACTTAGTTAATAAAAAGGGCAACATCACTCAATTAGACTGAGGAGGGACCGGTACGGTCCAATAAATGTCATATTTTTTCTGCTAGTTTTGTAGGTGAACTTGTGAACTGAACTTTACCTTTGTGCTTGTACAAACAGTCATCAACTCATACTTTCTCCAACTTGATTGTAACAATTGTAGTTTCATCAAAAAGTACTTTGCTGAAATTCTTTATCTGGTTATTTAGTTTGTATTAAGGTAAAGGTGTTCAAATTTTGGGTTGATGTTGGATTTGCAGAGCAAGGCTAAAGAGATGGTGATGCTAGCAGAGAAAATGAGGCTAAAACTTTTGTCCGGCTCAAATTCTCAAACAAATGCGACTAATGATGAGGAGATGGGTTCAAAGGAAGAGATGCAAGATTGGTTATTGAGTGTTGGTATTATATCCCCAGTCACCAAAGAGTCTGCGGGTGCTTTGTATCATCAACAACTTTCTCGTCAGGTTCTATAATTACTCCTCCTCAGCCATGTGTTATTTTCATAGTAATAGAAAGATCATGCAATTTATAAGACATGTTAAGAAAGATAATTATTATTTGTCAAAACTGTTCTGCTCATTGTTTATTTTAGGAATTTTATATTTTATTCTTGCTTATTCTTTATCACAACCATATCTCGTTATGAATACTAGGTTTATGTATTTAGAAACAATCCCATAATCACAGGAATTTGTCTATTTAGAATTAGCTCTCCATTCCTAAAATAACGAGCAAGGCTTATGTATGAATAGGTCCAATGAGCTCATAATTGATACAACAAAGTACAATATTATTCCTTATTGGTCTTTTTTTCCTTATCATTTAAAAGGTTAGTTTTGATCTAAACAGTTTACAATTGCAGATTGTTACTGTGGAGCCCTTTATTCCTGCTATTTTTTTGAGGGCATTCTCGTTACTTATGTTGTTCAATAATTGAAAAAGTTACCATTTCAAAAGTCAACCAAAGATTAGAATATTCTGGATTAATTGAAAACCTGAAGATATGTTTCATGTACACAAAGCTGTGGTTTAAATCTTAATGCATGCACAACATTGTCCCAGTGTCTCTGTTTCTTTGGATTGCACAATAGTGGTCTTTTGACTCAATTTTTGTTGTGCAAGAACCTAGAAAAAGCTCATTGAGTCTCTCATTTATGGGGATGTGGGTTGTTGGTTTTGATATTTTGTACACCTTCAGGTTGTGCTCATATCATTTTATATGTTTTCTCACTTGCATAAAAGTACCAAGAGAAAATGGCCTTTTTAATTCCCTTTTGTTTGTTTTCTATAATTCTTTTTGTTTAAAATAATCTAATCTGTCCTTGCTAATGCTTAGTTGGCAGATTTTATTAAAGTTCCACTTGAGAAAGCTGGGGGAATGATCAATCTTATTGATATATATTGTCTATTCAATCGTGCTCGTGGCACAGGTTCCAATACTTCCTTTTGTGTTCTCTTAAACATGATTTTCTATATCAAGTAATACATTTTTTGAACTAATGTTTCCCTTGTCTTGATTGTATTATAAACAGAATTGATCTCACCCGATGATTTGTTGCAAGCATGTTCTCTGTGGGAGAAGTTTGATGTGTATGTATGGCATTATCTTCTATTTAAATTACTTATTTTAATCTGTTCCATGGTTTTTAAAGTCGGGATTAAATTGTAGTTGGAGTGAAATTGTTGTAAAATCGTGATTCAAGTTGTAAAATTATGATTTTAAGATTTCTTGAAGCTGGTCAAGTTTCATTTTCAACCCTGTTTTTAAGTTAGCAACCCAGTTTTGTAACAGCTGGTTAGTTAGTGATTTGTGAAGCTTCTTCTTTGTTGTCTCCTGTCCATAATTGAAGGATGAAGCTGCTGCTTCTGCTTCATAATGAACCCTAACCACTGTTATTCTTCCTCTGTTTGAGTCAGCTGCCACCCACCATTGTTCCTTTCTCCAGTCACCATTTTTTCTCTGTTCTGCTTTTTTAGATTTCTTTTTTGTTTGGAGTTGTCAGGTTTTGGTTTTTGGATTTTTCTGTTCTTGTTTGAACCCAAGCCACCTTTTTTTTATGTTAGCTCGGTTACCGTTCTGAACTAAAGTGGAGATGGATAATAGGTTACGATTTATGAATATTATGCATGACATTTATGTAATGTTGATTATGAATTCAGGTTATATATACTAATATGCATGTCTATGAACTTATATATTAGCATATTTATATGAATTTTGTAAAATCATACTATTCAATTAACAATTTTACATTTTGTACTCCCCTTCCTGATTTGTGGTAAAATCCTGATTTTAACCAACTTGTTAGAATTCTACCCTGCTGAATACTTTAATGCAATACCCTTTTTGGTTGGTTGTATTTCCATGCATTGATTGTGCTATCCAATTGTTTCAGCCCGGTGGTTCTGCGAAAGTTTGATAGTGGAGTCATGGTAATACAAACTAAGTCTCACAGTGATGAGGAGGTATGTTTGTTTTATCTTTTCTTCGGTGGTGGTTGTTTTTTGGGTTTTTCTTTTATTGTTATTTTACCTGCAAAAGTCATCCTTGTATAAATTGCGAAATTGTGGGATGAAGTTTGTGGATTGTTGTAGAATAGCTTGTATTTATTCTACCTGTGTTTTTCTAATGAGCCGTGAGCTCTTTAACCTTTTACATAGATTCTTCCCTGTTCAGACAGTGTTATAGGTCAGGGTGGGTCCCACAAAGAGGTTGGGCTTTCTTTTCCTGGGCCATTTAGGATTGGGGTAAAGAGCATATTTGTATGAATCACAGCAGCCAGGCTTGGAAACTGAATATTTATTAGCAGATTCAAAATTAGAGGTTGCTGCAAATAAACTTCATCTAGTAATCATGTTCTTTATTAAAAGGGTGTTATTCAAATCTGGTGCTTGATTGGCTGCTAATAGAATATTGTTTGCGTATGGAGATTGGAGAAGTAGTAGTCAGTGAGAGCAGAAAAGGATGAAGTAGGAGTAATGGGAAATGAAAGAAGAGGTGGTTATGCTGTAATGGGGAGACTGGAATTGGATAGAGAGTGGGAAGTTGTCAGACTTAAGTGAAGCTTGGAAAAGGATATACAGAGATAGAAAATCTATCATATTAAGAAACACTATATCCTTCATGGGTGGAAATGGAATACTTGTAGCTAAGGAATTTATAATCAGACAGTCTTGTCTTGTCTTCATTATTAAGAGAGGTTGTGTAAGTCTGTTAATAAGACAAGATAAATAGTAGTCAGGAAGGCATGCTCCTAACAAATGAAATGTGAAGATGCTTGAGCAAAAAGGGCTAGACTTCTACAATATGTCAGTATTTATGTTCAACAGTGGTGTAAGGCTTTGTTGTTTGTTATGAAATTAGGCTCCACCCATGATCAGTAAATATATGTTTAAAAAGAGTAAGCAGAAGCTGATGACAATCATGACATGAAGGCAACTGATGAGCCTTCCAAACAGCATGCTTCGTGGATTTCAATGAGCATTTTGTTTATGAATGAAATATTACAAGTGTTGGGCAAAGTTTTAACAGCATTTGAATCAACTATAGAAATGGAGCAAAAATATTCCTTTTAACTTTTAAGGATAGGGTATTGTTTATGAATGAAATATTACAAGTGTTGGGTAAACATCTGTAATGGACTGTACAAACAACATCTGCAACATTATTTTGATTTGTACTATCAGATTCTTCTATCTGCCATATAAATTTCTTTATGTATGATGTACTTGTAACTTAACTTTAATACATGAGATTATATTTAGATGATTTCAATCTTCTTCACCGTGTCTTTTATATTAAATATGATGGGGATTTTTCCTTATTTTATGTTTTTAGGTTGTCAGTCTTCATGAACGTTTTTTTTCATTTTCACTTCAACTTTTACTAATGTTGAAATGGTACGTGGTAAAATCAGACTAAAGTGACTTACTGCTATTTGGTTTAGGTTTTCAATAATGTCAAGATGCTTGTTATGAAACCTGATGCTCTTCGAGCTGGGATAAGTGCTAGCGATGCTGCAAGGACACTAGGGGTTGCCCCAGCAATGGCAAAGGAGCATCTCTTATCTGCTGAGAGCAAAGGTATGCTGCTGGATCACATTTCTTCCATCTTTTTGGATTTTAGCTACATAACCGGCTTCCGACTGTTAAGGCTCTGAGAAAAGAAAGAAGAATATTTGAATTTGAGAAAAACTGAAGTGTTAACTTATAAATTTGTGACGCGACTGTTGACAATAGGATTCTGCAATATAAATAAAGGCTATATAGCCTTCTTCTTGAATTTCTCAAGGTGGGCTTCATGAGACAACAAAAGTGTTTCAACATCATTAATTAAAATAGGTTCAAGTTTGCTACTAATCAATGCTATAGTGGACTCATCCTCTAGCCAAAATTCAAGTATAATGTCAAAAGGCTCTTTATTGCATACATCATCACCAATGGCAGTAAGTGCATAAACAAGGTTTTGAATACAAATAAGGTAATAAAAAATCGAATCATTATCCAAAGAGGTAATGTGAAGGTCACATCTAAGCTCTTGAGCACGAGCATTAGTGTGTGAATGGAAGTAGTTTTGAATCTTATCCCGAAGTTGCCATGAAGATTTGCAGCCAACATGAGAAAGTAGAAGTTGATCTTTGCTCTAATAATTTAGTTATATCTTTAGTTGATGTGAGATTTCCAACTCACTTTCTCACGTTGAGGATTGAACATCTTAAGTGTGGGAATAGGGGATACGATACGATAGACCCAACAAACCTTGTTAGTATAGAGTCTGATACCATTTTCAAAGATGGGCTGTAAGCCTAACCCAACCTCATGAAACCAACTTATTATAAGGTTATGTTTGCATCTCATTTATATACTGTAATTTTATCATATCCACAAGAATTTGTTCATATACCATGTTAAGGTTAAGAGAAAAAAGAAAGAAATATCTGAATGAGTAAAATTGTATATGACAAGATACAAATGATAAGAGATCAGCTATATATAGTTGTGTAACATTTAACAGTCTGTGATCAATATCTAACTGAGAAGATAAAGCATAACAAATTGTCAGACTCAACAGACTTTAACCAACTATACATCTGTTCAATCATTATAGAACATATACTACTGACTGTTATACATAGTAAAATACTACTCTAATATTGACTGTCATGGAATCTTTCCCAGGTTTACTATGCAGAGATATAAGCCCAGATGGATTTCGCTTCTATATTAACTTGTTCGCTGAAATTGACCAAGATGATATATATTTGTAAGTAAACTTTCTATACTTGTTGACCTGTAGTTTTGACTTATTGATACTCGAATCAAATATGTTCCCCTTGAGTTAAAATTTATATGGTATTAAGCCTACGTTATTTTATGTTTGCTCAGTATTTCTTGACGACTTGTCCTTACTGTTTTCTTTTATCTTTCCGATGTTTTTTTAATCATTTTAAATCATACTCGAGACATTCATTGAATTCCTTCTCACATGAAAAAAATTTCACTTTTATCTCATCCTTTTCATAGTCTCAGTGCTTCAAGATTTGAAAAATTCTCTTTAGATGATATGCTACTTAAGTCTTCCTACTTGAAATATAGAGTATATTATTGTATTTGAAAATTGGTGCTTCAACTAAGAAATTAATAACACTGGAGTTTCACTGGTTTGTGCTTTGTAGCTTCACTGGAGTTATAAATTGATTTCCATGTTCCTACACCCCATTGGTTTCTAGTGTAACATGTTGCGATGATATAATATGATTTTGTTCATTGATTGATTTCATTCATATAAGTTGCTTATTTATAAAGTGTTATATTGCCATTTATGCAGAGTAAAAGATCGAGGAATTTATGCCTCGTGGGTACAGGCTAACCATAGTCATGCTTAAGAGAGTTCCAAGCTTGTTGAACTCATGGCAAGTAAGGGAAAAAAATTACACGCAACGTTTTAGTGTGTTTCAATCAATGTGATTCTTTCTTTGTAGAGGACACTTAATATAATCATTGTGTAGAAGGATTATGATACTTAAAAAGATCTTAATGCAAAACTTAATATATTATGTCACTTCATTCCAAAAGTTATTGTTACTTCCGAGCAAGATCTCTATGATTACCATGGTATCCATCAGTTTGTAGTGTGAAGGAGATGCTGCCATCTAGGAGACGCACTGGGCGTTTTTCATTGTTCAGTATTTGTTATTGTCTTTTAGTTAGTAACAAAAACCATGATATAAGCACTGCATAATGCGTTTTTTTGTATTCATTCAATTTCTGGTGTGAATGAAGGTCAGATTGTAAAATGGGTTTAGACCTAATTTGTGAGATGAGATCTGCATTCCAGTTTGTTCATATACACTGTAGGATCTAAAACACAATGCAAGATGAACATGATAGCAACGAGTTCGAGGCCCATGGTATTGACACTGAAGCACAAATAAACTAGGACTATCATGAGGAGGGACTATGTCTAGAATTAGCTTTTGCTTTCTATTTCTCCATAATTTTTAAAAATGTTAAATATGTTTGTTTGTCTTTGTACTATTTTCTTTTTTAAAGATTATTAGTTATTTTTTGAAAATTTGTTATTGTTTTGATTGTAGATTGATGTCCATTGTAAGTATTTTCATTGGTTGATAAAGTGACACCTCAAATTGAACTAATTTTACATACATAAGAATTCATTTCAATTATTTTTATATTACAATTACTTAAATGGTCTAAAGTCTGGACCAAATATGAAAATCAATTTCGTGTTATAGTATAAGAAAAAAAAACATATTTAACCATTTTAAAAATGACTATTCTATTTTTCATTGTCTATTTCAATACTGAATTATGAAAATCTTCTAGAAAAAGCTTTTCAAAATAAGTTTTTAGGAAACAAGTATTTAAAATATGAATTTAGATGAAAAAAATTAATTTTAGAATAAAATTACACATTAATAGCTAATGTTTGATATCAATTTAATATTAATAATAAAAACTATTTTAAATATTAATATTTTTTTATAAAATAGTATTTAATTTAATTAATATAGTAATTAATTATTTTTATCTTTAAATTAATTGTTATTAAATAATTTTTTAATGCTATTTATTATTTTGGCAAGATAAGTATATCATGATACTTTAAATTTTAATTTATTTATTGCCTCACATATCCCACTTTCTATTTTCCATAGTTTTCTTTATTTTTTTTTAATTGATGGTCCATGATAGTATTATTTTTATAAACTTCCTATGTTTGACTTCAATCTACTCAACGATTGTGATGAAATAAGAAAAAAACACATTGATTGGAACAAATGGCTAGGATAATTGTGAACAACATACCACCATATTTCTTTATATATATTATTTTGAATCCAACTTTTGCATTCATTATAAATTTAACGGATGCTAATAACACATTGTAAAACAATCCATAATAGTAAAACTGTATTTTGTTGTGATTATTAAAGACATAAATAAATTCCTTAATATTTTTTAAAAAAATTAAATTAATATTAGCTATTAAAAAAGTTTTTGAGAATACTGAAGGCACGTTTAGCTGTTTGGCAGGTATAGAAAGAAACATTAAGCTCATAAGTGTCACTCTCATCACTTTGCATCAATTATTATAAAATGAATAATGTTATAAAATTTGTTTAGCACACAAATATGAAAAGTACATGAGAAGAAGAAGATGATTGAATCTTAGAACTGAAACTGCATGTTTGATGTGTAGCCAAGTTCATCAAGGTGAGTAGCCATGGCTATGTTCATACCTGGTGGACCACACCTTAGTATCTGCACAAATTTAACCATTTCATTTTAAATATAAGATCACCAAAAATCTACCCAAGTATTAATCTAAGGGTCAATTGTTCTTCTTAACATTTAAATACAATTTTGTTTCATTTAAATTTTTAATTTTGGTGTCTTCATTTAAAATACAATTTGTTGTTTATTTTTTTAAAAATGCTAGTTTTTAATTTTTTTTATCAATAATAACAAATATATTAAATAACGAAACATTATGGATGTTTCAGCCTTGTACAAAAGAGAAAAATAATTTTTATTATCTAACTTATATTTAAATTAATTTTTATTTTTGTTTTCTTCTTCTAAAGATAACTATGAATTTATCCTTTTTAAGTGTATTGTTAGTTGAGATGGTATTGGTAAGTAGAAAGGAATTGAACCTGAATATTTTGTGCTGGTTGAGGGCAATGTGATTTAATAATCTCCTTCGATATAAACCCAATGCCACCATTCCATTCTGGAGGAGCCTGCAAGTAAGCAAGAAATTTCAGAAATTTAAATCTACATAATTCCTAATTTTATTTAATTTATTCTTACAAAATTATTTTAATAAGATAAAATTTACCTATATTTATATATTATAAATTGATAGTGAGATTTCTATCAAGTTAAAACATTAATTTTTTTTTATAAGAAGGATATTATATATAATACCCTACAATAACTGTAGTAGTATATATTTTAAAATATATTATTAAGAGATATTTAATATATTGGGTTGAAAAGTTCGAATATTATAGAAGAATCCGAAATGGGGTGGTTGGGATAAATAAACAACAAACCTTATTAAGAACATGATAGACTTCAAATCTGCGAGGAAATTTGTCTGCAAAATTATCTAGTTCTTCCTGCACCACCATACAGATAATTGGATTTTTAAATAAATCATTAAATAAAAACGAATAAAAGACTTCATTTTTATAAATGTTCTAAGGAATAGATTCAAATAAATAAGTTGAATTAGTATAAATGACCTTTATTAATACCATTAATTTTTTTTATCAGCTTATTGATACCATTAATGAGTCAACGTTTAAAGTTTAAAAGTTACATTAAATTATAATTCATCAAAATTATTATAGTAGTAAATTTAAGTAATGCAAAAGAAATATATCTAATGAAATATTTAGCTTTAAATAAAATTAAATTGAAAATAAATTTAAATAATAATATTTTTAATAATAATTTTTTCATGTAAGTAATTTAGTTGTGAAATTTCATAATAATACTTAATATGATAGTTTTTTTTTTTTTTTATAAAAAATCATAACATAGTAAACTTAAATTGTAATTCAAAAATCTCATGGGCATAGTGACACACAAAAATAAATTATTTTTCTTTTATCTTTTTAAAAAAAAAAATCAACTTATATAACCAAGTTGTTTTGGACAAGCATAAGCTTTAACAAGAAAGTTTTTTTAAAAATAAATATAATAAGTATAAGAGTTGGACCACTCCATTTAATTTAATTAATTATTTATAATAAAACAAAAAATATAATAAATTAAAAAATTGTTTTATTTTATTGTTTTTATTAATAAGAAAAGAATAATATTAAATAAGTGATTTTTAATTAATTTTTCACTGATAAAACACAAGTTAAATATAATAAATTAGAAACTTGATTTATTTTATTAGTAAGAAAAGAATAATATTAAATAAGTAATGTACAAATATGTAGATAAAGAGAATAAAGATAAAGTTATAAGTCTACATTACATGTTCAAGATTCCTAAACATTCAAAACATATAAAACACTTTGCTTGCACTCACTTAATCAAATTCATTTTACTTTTATATATCTCTCCTATTATACTTCTATTTTATTTTATTTATACATTACAAAAATCTAATTAGAAAATAAGGAAAAATAGTTGCAATGGTGTGAGAGATATTAAGCATAATAATTGGTTTGTGTTGGTTCTCTATTCTACTTGTTATACAAAAACATTATAAAAAAAAAACTAGGTTTTGTAACAAGATTACCTTCAGCAAAATGTCCTCCACTGTTACATTGGCATAAATTAGGTGCACCTTTGTTTTGTCTTTAGGGTTTTCTAGAATGGCTCTTATGATCTGCAACAAAAGATGAACAAAAAACAAATATCACCTCATTTTCTATTTATTTCATCCAAATAATTATATTTACTTCACTTAATTAGGTTTAGAATAAGTTAAACTTTACTTTTAAACTTAACCAAAAATATTTCTAATCCCAAAAGAGTGGTTTAGTTTGTAAAATTTAGAAACTAAAGCATAATTAAGATTAAATACACTACAAGAAAATCATTGAATAAAAACCAATTTTAAAAATAAATAATAATTACTAATCATTGAATAGAAACCAATTTAAAAAAAAAAATAATTAGTTACTGACTAAATTATAAATATTTTAGAGACTAAAATGATTTTTATTTCTAAATTAGTTTCTATTATTGTTAAATAATTTTTAAATTGGTATCTAATTAGCTACAAAAAATTTAACTACCAATCATTTTAGAGACTAAAATAAATTTTTGTTTCTAAATTAGTTTCTATTATTGTTAAATGGTTTCTACATTCGTATACAATTAGCTACCAAGGTTTTAACTACAAATTATTTAAATTCTAAATTTGGTAACATAAATTATTTAGATTCTAAATTTGGTAACATAAATTTAGTAGTTACATAGATACCAATTTAGAAACTATTTAACAATAATATAAACTAATTTAGAAGCCAAAAGTGTTTTAGTCATTATAGCAATTAATTATTTTTTATTTATAAAATTGATTTTTTTTTTTGTAATGATAGGTGAGTTAGTGAAATGTGTTTGGGGGTGTTATAGTAAGATTGAGAGAAAAATATCATTAAGTAATTTGTAATCAATTGAAAGGATGAAGGTGTTAGAAATACGTATAAGTAAATTTAATTTTTGTGATTAAAAATAATCTTGAATTCTTATGTATTAAAGTAATATTTAAATATAATATAATATTCTGTATTTAAAAAAATTATTTGAGTACCTGAAACATTGGAGTTATGCCTGAGCCTCCAGCAATCATTCCAAATGCCCTAACTTGCCCAGGTTTGTAACTGAAACGTCCCTACAATTCTCAACCATACAATTAATAAATATCCTATTATGCTTTTGAATTTAATATCATCTATTTTCAAGATAAAAAAACCTTTATTATAGCTCATATTCATCCTCTCAAAAGTTTAATAAGAATATAATTATATTTTAATAGAATTAAAATTAAAATTATTTAGTTTATTAATTCAGAAATTATAAGATACACACTTATTATGAGCTAGCAATTAGTTCATTAATTAAAAAAAAAAATACTCTTATCATCATCTATTAGCTAGTTTATAAACTAGTTTTACCAATTTGAAACATTTTTAGTGCAATTTTTTTTTAGATCTTACATTACTTTTTGGTGGGTCTCTCACTACTTAGTAATCTCTCCATGTTACATCCCATGTGATATAAGATCTCACTCTCTCATCTTAATATTTTAAGCAACATTTTGTTGGTTCTACATAATAAAACATTTTGTAGTAAGATTTTTAAAAAAAAAATATAATTTACCTTTTATAGTTTTGAAAATTTGAGGATTCTTATAAAAGAACACATTTTCTATATAGAGAAGTGTTAAAAATCTCTCTTTAATTAATGGGAGATCATAACAGATAAATTTTGATTGATCCATTGAGTATATTAAATTATGACATTTTAAAATTCTTGACTTGTACATCTTTTTTAAGACTATGAAGTTTAACCTAGAAAGTTGAAGATAATATTTTCAAAATATATAAAAGATGTGATAAATATTAATTATCTATTATATGAAGAAACTTCTAACATTTTCTATATAAAAGGGAACTTGTGAGAAAGAGAAATAAGAAGAACAATATAAAAAGTAAATGAGAGAATTTATATCCACGATAATATCTTATTGAGAAACTATATTTTAAACAATATTTTGTTAGTCCCATAATAATTATTTTTTAGTAAGATTATTTTTTGTTTTGGAATTTTGAGAATTCTTATAAAAGAACACATTTTCAAAAGTCTTATCTTATCCTTAATGCAAAATCTTATAAATAGTAGATATTATACTTAATATCTTTATTAATTATCTATCACTATGGTCTAATATTTTTGAATTAAATTTTATTTTGTCTAATTAAAGAAATAAATCAATACCTTTGGACCCCTCACAGCCAAATAATCACCTTCCTTCATTTCTCTAAAATGGTGGGACATCTTTCCATTTGGGTACATCTGCTTGGAAAACAATAGAATATGATATGATTATTAAAAGAAATAACAATAAATACAAAATTATATATATACATTTATCTCTGAATATATTGGAATTTTTATTTCAGTAATTCTTTTATTCATAGTCTTTAAACAAATCCTATTCTATTTCATGTCATGGTATTCACCTGTTAACTTGATATGTGATTATCTCATGGAAAATATGACATAAATTTATTTGAAAGATCAAAATAAAAATCTACACAATATTTAATTAAAAAAATATTTTAGGACCGTTTAAGGGAGTAAGAAAACCAGAAAAAAAAATACAAAATATTTTCGGACTAAATAAAAAAATAAAGACAACCAGAAAAATCCCAAATAGTTGTTATATTTGTCTGTACTTAAAAAGTAATAATTGTAAAATGACAGAAGCATAGTTGATTTAAAAAAGTTCTCTACAAATATTTTATTTAAATATTACAAAAAAATATTAAATAAAAAGTAATTTTAGAAATTAAAATAATTAATTATTAATTAATTAAATTAAACATATTTTATAAATAATTTTTTTATATTTTAATAATTTCTATTATTAATAAAAATAGTTTCAAAATTGATATATAAATTAACTATCAAGATTTTAGTTACTAATATTTTAAATTTTAAATTAATATCTAAAATTTTCATAGTTCATTTAAATACCAATTTAAAAATATTTTATAAATTTTTATTAATAATAAAAATTATATTAAATACATATAATTTTTTAATTTCTAAAATAGTATCCAATTTAGTTAATATAAACACTAATTATTTTTTGTATTTAAAGTTGATTGTTATTTAATGATTTTATTGTAATGAAATTTGTAAACGTTCAAATAATTATTTTATCAAAGATTTTTTAAAGAAAAATTAATTAAATAAACCTATAATTTGAAAAAAAAATGTATTTAAACCATAAATATATAGGTGAATTAATTTATCATTTTGAAAATTTTTTCTACAAAAAATTTACCTTCACAACCAAGTCAAAGTATCCAACATCTGAATCCAAGGTGATTGGAGTATATGATCTCTTAACTTCTTCTCCTTGGCTATCTATTCCTCTGTTTAACAGTACTAATGTTAAAAGTTTATACATTTTTTTTAATTTTTCAAAATTATGGTATGATTTATTAAACATGATAAAAATTAAATATAATATTTAAATATTTTCCAGACCTAACAAGTATGTTTTTTCCAACAGGAAGACCCAATATGGAAGAAGGAGTAGGAAGAGCAAATCTGAATCTTGCAGCATTGTGGCTAAGTTGTGTCTTCTTTATCAGTTTGAATTCTTTGAAATTTTCAGGGTCCAAACATCCTGAAAAAAATTTCCATTTCATAGTAAATTTGCATGCAAAAAACTAGTGAATTACTCAAATTATGGCACCTTTCATTTTATATTAATTAATTTTGATTAGTTTATTTTCCTCTTATATATAACACTATAAAAAAATTATTAACTAAAAATAAAAACTAACAGCAGTCCTCAAAGTCCTCCTTAATTAACTATAAGAAAAACATCAAACAGTCCTTCTTAATTAACTATAAAAAAATGTAGTAGTTAATTAAATATCCATTTTAAAATTATTTATTAATAATATAAATTATTTTAGATACCAATAATTTATTAAGTCTTTAAAATAATATCAAATACTTTTTGTCTTTAATATTAATTTTTATTTAATAATTTTTTAATAGTGTAAGAAAACAATTATATTTCATTTATGTATTATAATTTGATTTATTCACTGCAAGAAAATCATTAAATAGTAATCAAATTTAGAGACAAAAAATAATTAGTCACTACATTGACTAAATTAGATATTAAGTTGAAGACTAAAAAATTCAATATATTATTTCTATAATTTGATCTATTCATTACGAGAAAATCATTAAATATTAACTAAATTTAGAGAAAAAAAGAAAATCATTAAACAATAACCAAATTTAAAGACAAAAAATAATTAATCACTGACTAAATTTATTACTAATTTAGAGATTAAAAAATTATTGATATTTCTTCTATCATTAAGAAAATATTATAAAAATGATTTCTAAATTAGCTACCAAAGTTTTAGCTACTAATATTTTAGATTCTAAATTAGTCTTTAAAAAGTTTACAGAGAGACTAATTCAGAATATAAGTAGTTAGTAGCTAAAACATTGGTAGCTAATAGTTAGATACCAATTTAAAAACTACTTTATAAATTTTTATCAGTAATAGAAACTATTTTAGATACCAATAATTTGAGTGAGCGGTGTTACCTTTAGGTGGTTTGGTGAGATATTTGTAAGCTGCAGTGAAGCCAAGAGCAAGAAGAGCAACAATGGCACCAAGCAGTTCAGGGTTCAGATTCTGGGCAAATGGCAGAGACTGCAAATCCAAATTGGGGAATCGAAGAGCCATGTTCAATGGTAGTTCCAACATTTGATTTCCCAACAAATCAATTCTCCTTTCATAACCATGCAAACTCTTCCCATATTTATAATCACAACATCTTGATTCTTTTCTTCTTCCTTTTTTCACTGTTTTCGTTAGATGAAGCAAAGAATAATCTCAAACGTGTCTCAGAGAAGACACAATATTCCGTCTATATACTTTACCATTTACCAAATAAAGTTCTCAATGTTTTATATAAAAAAAAAAGATAGCAATAATATATTTAATCAAGTTGGATTGTCTCTCATAAATGAGATACCACCAGCTTTAAATCAGCCCAAGACTGTCTAACATAAAGTCATATAATACATGTAACATTCCAAAACTGTAATGTAATGATTTTTAATATTATAATTAAATAATTTGGATAAATTATATATATATATATAATTTCAATGATTAATAATTAAAGATTTTGTTTAATTAATTTTGTCTGTCAAATTTTAACATTCATATAATAAGGTCAGATAATAGATCAACACAAAGACATTGCTTGTCTACCTCTTTGAGTTGTTTTTTTTACTAGCCGTTAGATGTTCTTGAAATTCGTTGTTATTTTGATATTTGGTTGATGCTTGGTAAGTGTATCAGTCAATACCGGATGAGCTAGTTTTGGTGACTGTGTCAAAACACATTTCAAATCAAAACACTTAATAAATGACAACAACGATAGTTACAAGAGTTCTTTATGAGTCATAATCATGTCTCGGATTATACGAATGACATATCCAAGAAATCAACCAAACACTGATTAATCGAAAGATATTAAAAATATTCTTCAACAACATACCCATATACCAATATTATAAACAAGGGATCATGCTACACAACAGTGAACAACTAATATTCAGTTCATCACAATAACAATAAGGGTCAATGACTGAACACTATAAATAAACCCTTGAACTAGGGGTGGCAATGCCGGCTAACTCGCCCCACATAGGCTCGCCTCGCACTTGGCCCACAAAAAGCGAACCGAGTTGGCCCGCCCAACATAGAATTTGCGGGCTGATTTTTCTACCCCGCCCCGCATAGAATTTGCAGGCTGATTTTTCTAACCCGCCCCGCATAAGGGTTTGCCCGCTGGATTGCAGGCCAACCCGCATAAGATATATTTATTAAAAAAAATAATTTTTTAAATGAAAAATTTGATTTTTTATTTATTTAGATGCATTAGGTAAATGGTCCTATAATATTATTTTCATGAAACATACGTGATAAGATGCTATTAAAATTTTTGGAATGTAAGATATGAGGCTACATGAAGAAAATATGAGGGTATAGAAAAAAATTATACATTTTAAAGTTATGCGGGTCAATCCACCCCGCCCCGCACTTGGCCCACGGGGCTGTGGGTTTTGCGGGGCGGGCCTAAGCAGGCCCCACCCCACTTTGCCACCCCTACCTTGAACGCTTTAGTTAATTTTAAAAATATACCCTCTTTACACAGAGTACTTACTAGATCGTCGGAGTACATTTTCCAGGTCAACCCCAACCAAGCGCCAACAATCAAAGAAGAAGACTTGAAAAAAGAAACGAAGAGGTAACCGATAATTTAACAATTGTACAACAAAGTCCAAGTACTATCTAGGCCCACTTTGCCTATATAGGTATAGTTAGAACTATGATAATCAATTGTTCGTCTTATGTCAAGAGATAAAAACAAGTTTTGCAAAGACTTAAGCATGTTTGAGTTATATGTAATGCTTTATACTTTTTGAGAGATTATGTTGACATCATAATCTCACGGTAAAGAGTTGGAACATCCCTAAAATATTTTACATTTATTGTTGATAAAAAAACAAATACATAACGTCATCTCTTATTTCATAATGCTATCAAAGTCAAGTTTTATGACTTCATTTGACACTCTTATCCAATAAAATCTACCGTGAAAAACTTCATTTGACACATTTTGAAGAGACATTAGAAAAAAAATGAATTGAATGTGAAAATACAAGTGAAACCTAATGTAAATATAACAAAATAAAGATAATGTAATGCATAAAAAAAAATTCTTTTGTCTGGAAGGGTCTAACGTATACATGTATAAGAACATAAAAGTTGAATTGAATAACTAAAATATTCTTTTTGTCTGAAAGGGTTTAATATACAGTATGTTTTTTTTTCAGCAAAAAGTTAGAGTATGATAAAACAAACAAGGCATATGAAAGACAGGTAAAATTAAAAATTTTGGTAAACGCACCGAAACAAATTTATTGTTGTCAGATTCAAAATCATGAATGAAATTGATTCTATAGGAGTTTTAATTGGTAATTAATATTGATATCAAAACCTGCTGTAAAATCATTAATGATAACAAGATCCGTTCAATAAATTTATATTTAATAACTTAAAAAATCACTATATAAAATGAAACTAGAATACTTCATTCTGAAATAAAAAAAAAGAAGAAAAACTTCATTCTGAAATCAAATTATTAGGTGAAGAAAATGAAGCTCTCTTTTGCTCTCTTCGTTCTGCTTGTTCTTTCTACTGGGTTTGGTATGTTTTGTTTCTCATTTATCTTTACAAATATTAAGTCTGATTTTTTTTCATTTATATAAATAAGTAATATTTTATGTGTTTATTATTTAATATATTTTGTTTTGAAAATAAGCAGTTTTCTAATTCCTTTCATAAAAAAAATTGAAATAGTTTTTAAAACTAATTATTTGATATTCACAGTTATTTTTGTTTGGAATATATGTTTGTGAGCATATATAATACTAATGGTTGAACATTTGTGAGACAGGAAATGAAGGGCCATTGAAAGTGACAGAGGCAAAAGTTTGTGAAGTGAAATTGTACAATTTCTGTGAATCTGATAATTGTTTTGTGGATTGCCCCAAGAAATATGGAAATGGAGCAAGTGCTCATTGTAGTTTGGATGGTGATTGCATTTGTGTTTATCCATGCTAATCTTAATTACCACCTTCTTTCTCAATCTTCCTAGATCAATAATACTGCAACCATTCATGTATCAATCATGATTAAAGACAATAAAATACTTCTTTAATCATTTTATCTATGATGATCTTTTTGTTTGTTTACAAGAACATGTTATTCCTCAAGAAGTATTTTATCATCACAAAAATAAATTCATTGACAAACATTTTTATATAGTCTGCCACAAAATTATATGTGACAAAATGGTTCTAATATTGAAAAAGAAGAAGAGAATAACGATCTTTGCAATTAAAATCACAACAAAAATGTTACTAAAGTTATCACAAAAATAATTGTTGCTTCAGCAAGTGAATTTTGTCTTGAAATAAACAAAAACATGGTGTCTCTAACTTTTGTGGTGCATAGCTTAAAAAAAATATGTGACACGGTAGTATTATTAAGTGTTGACTAGTTGATAAGTTTTGATAATGATAAATATGATTATGATTTCTTATGTTTCATTATAACTTGTTATACTTAAAAAGAAATCCAATCTTTCATACAACCTTGATTAAAAAAACAAAGTATATATGTTTAAAAGATTAAAATCAAGTACAAAATAATTACATTTTTAAAAGATTACACACAGTTATATGTCAAACTAATTTATTCCTTTGGATTTTTTTCATGATAAATTTCAACTATGTTTATGTTTAGGGTTGTTTAGTATATATAGATATATCATACTTATCTATATTAGAATATAAAAATATAATAAATATTAAAAGTTTTTTTCCTTTACAGAGTAAGTAAAAAGACGTAAAAAGTGATTTCTTATTTCAAATAGTGAAAGGAGGGTATACAATTTCAATGAAAGGGTTAAATATGTTTAATTTTAAGGTGGACTCTATCATAATATTATAAAGATTTACGTCAACGATGTAAAAACACTGACAATGAGCAATTCCAATAATTTCTTTATATAAGTATTCAGGAGGTCTAAAGTTTGGATTAGGGATGGAAATCAATTTTGCATGAATGTATAGGGACGAAAAACATATTTTAACCTTATTTTAAATAAAATGTAGAAAATATGTTTTATTTCTTTCAATTAAAAATATAAGACATTTAGTATGGGTAAAAAATAGCTTTCAGAAAAATTGGTTGGAAGACTATGTGGAACAACTAAATAAGTTCTAGACGAAATTGGTTGGAAAACTATGTGGAACAACTAAATAAGTTCTAGACTCTTCACATTTGTTTGGAAAAGTGTGTGCACCAACCAAACAAGTCATAAACTATTCTTATTCTCTAGTTAGCATTTTTATTTTATTATTTAACATAACAAATACTTTAAATACAAATTTCTAAGAATTCTCTAAACCATTATGCATTTCTTTTTTGAAGTATGTTCTATTGAATCATATATTTGAGTTTTATAATTTCACAATGTAATTTGCTTATGCACTTGTCTTTTTATTAGTAAGTGCCTTATATTTTTCTTAGAAAGTGACTTTTATCAATTCTCTTGCTACACAAAATACAACTACCATACTAACTTATCTAATAGGGTTCACCATTTCAACGTTTGAGTGTTTATAATAATAATAATAATAATAATAATAATTCTGATTTTGAATGTAGACAAGAGAAATTACGTGGTGTCGTCAAATACTTTGTGACTTAAGAAGTAGGTGGAGACTTTTCCAGTTAATAAGTCTTATCGTAACCTAACTTAATATAGGCATAATGAATCCTACATGGTTGTCTGATGTTCATAATATTTTAATTGATAAAACTTCATTCGGTATTTTACCTTAGTTGTTTCAAGATGCTAAATTGTAATCATAAAACAACTTGTAAAGGAAATCAAAATGAAACATTAAAAGAGTAATTTTATTTTCTTTGAATCTATCATTGTCGATTACATAAAGTCATATTTATATTAAAAAAATGTTGAATGATAAAAAACTTAACAAGGAAAACGACAAATGCAATCTTCTATGGCATTACACCTTCCACTGGCTAAGTTTCCATGCTTTCTGACACAATCACCGTCACACTTGCTTTCTTGACAATCCTCATTCAACTTCTCATCACATCTTCCTGCTTCTACTACTTTCATTGCTCCTTCATTTTCTACATCACAAACACAATATTCTATACTAAACCACCAATCTCAGCTTCATAAATTTATTCATAACAAAAGTGAATTTAAAGGTTTAGTAAGCACAAATTAATGAGTAGATCGAATGAGGAAAAGAAAACATACCAATCTCAATGGCAAGAACAAGTAGCATGATCAAAATTGAAGTGATGAGCTTCATGTTAAATGATCTTTGAGTAATGTTAAGTTGGTGACTCTGTTCAATACTCCAAAATATCTTTTTGATGGGTTGTAGTGAAGTTTTATTGGGATATATATACTAACATTATCGCACATATATTCATAAAAACAATCAATTTAATAGATTTTTTAAAATTAACTAGTGCACTCTATTAATCTTAATTATTATTTTTTCTTATTATTCTTTAATACAAATCATACATACTGAAAAAAAAATGTAAAAATACTAATACTAATACTAATATATACTGATGCTAATATACTAATATATACTAATATATTAATATTAATAATATACTATATACTATACTAATACAAATACATATATGAAATATAATTGTAAATTTTGACATCTGTTAACACGGTATAATTCATTAACAATGTACATAAACAAACTAATATAAAAAAAAAGTATAAGACCACAAAAACATTATTAAAAAAATATTAAATAAAAAATATTTAAAAAAAAATAATTAGTCATATATTAAGTAGATTAAATACTAATTTAAAATTAGAAAAATTATTAATATATAAAATAGTTTTTATTATTAATAAATAGTCTTTAAATTTATATTTAGTTAATTATTAAAATTAAATAGAATTTATCTTCCTTCACAATCTGGTTATTTTATTATTTAATTTTATAATTAAGTTCTGTTATGCATGCAAAATGGTGACTTAAGTTTTGATACTCTTTATTATCAGTTTTGTCGTTTGTTATCATTATAAAGATTATTAAAGTACAATTACTATTTAATTAATGTTACTTTTACTACCTTTTACTGCAGTTTGTTTTTCGAAATAAAGATAACTAATATACAATTAATATTTAAAAATTGTGATCGTTAGTATTTTTTTTCTATTATTTTATTGATCATTTCCTTTTATTAATGTAATTTTAAAAATAAAAATAAAAAACAGAAAATAATTCCTACTACATATTTTAATCCAAAAAAATTAAAAATGTGAAAATAGAAAGTTGTACGTATCCAATTACGATAAGGTAGATTCAGATTTTCATTTAATATAATATTTAAAGGGACATAAAAATTAGATAATAACTGCTTTTTTTAATATTATATTATATATTAAATTTTAAGGCATATAAATCAGACCATAAATCGGTTATAAGTTACTAGCGGTTATAGGTTACTGTTATAAAATTCATTTATATCTCATAATAACTAAATATTTTTTTTAATAGACTAAGTCCAACCAGACCTATAAATAAGTGATGATTCTCTTAGTAAGAAGACACACACTAAATGTGGCTGCATACCACGGCAAAAACAAGCTTTAATAACCCTCACCAAGATGAAGGTATGAAAAAATTGTGTTTGAACCTTTACTTTTTTAAATCAATCTAATTATTTCATACATATGTAAATTTTTAGAAATAAGTTTTAACAAGGTGCCATTCATCAATTAAAGTAATGATATAACATTCAATACCCAGTTATAGCATGTCTCATGAGTGCATTACAAACGGAAATTTTATTCATTAACAAGAAAAATAGGTTAAAATTTCTTATTTACAATGTCATCTTTCACCCATGGCTAGATTACCTTATCTTATTTATTCAGAAACCAATCTTATGCAACTAACTCAGGTTACACCAATAATTTCTATTTGCATTTGTATTAATTAATAATTTTTTAACATAACATAAATACTTTACAATATACAATTCTCTAAAATGTATCTCTCAACAATAGATGCTTCTGGATGGTACGGATTCTTCACATACCCTTTGAATATCTTCATACATCGCTCAACTGGGTACATCAAATGTAACAAAAAAAAAAAAGATCACATATTTTGATTTTCTTCGCTAAATGAACAATTAGATGAACCATGATGTCAAAGAATGAAGGAGGAAAATACATTTCTAGTTGACACAAGATAATGATAGCTTGAATTTCTAATTCATCAAAGTTATTACGATCAATAATTTTTCTACAAATAACATTAAAGAATATGCATAGACAAGTGATCACTTGTCTAATATTTTTTGGTAAACTTTCACGAATAGCAATTTGGAGAAGGTCTTGCATGAGAACATGATGATCACGAGAATAAAATACTTCTTTTATCATTTTATCTATAATATTTTTTGTTTGTTTAGCAAAACATGTTATTCCTCTCATCACAAAAATAAATTCATGACAAACATTTATATAGTTCCACAAAATTATATGTCACAAAATGGTTCTAAAATTGAAAAAAAAGAATAACGACCTTTGCAATTACAAAAGTTATCACAAAAATAATTGTTGCTTAAGCAAGTCAATTTTGTCTTAAAGCAAACAAAAACATAGTTTCTCCAACTTTTGTGGTGCATAGCTTAAAAAAATATGACACGTTAATTATTATTAAGTTTTGACTAGTTGATAAGTTTTGATAATGATAAATATGGCTATGATTTCTTTAAATTTTTATGAACACTTTAATATGTGGTTTATGAAACTAAAGTACTAATAAAAAAAAGTGATTTTGACAATGTTCAAAATATCTATATTTATACAGTATGAATATACATTATTTTGTCATAAATTTTTTATGTTTTCTTATAACTTATTATACTTAAAAGAAATGTAATCTTTTATATAACCTTGATTAAAAAAATAAAGTATAAATGTTTAAAAGATTAAAATCAAGCACAAAATAATTACATTGATTTAAAAGATTACACACAGTTTGATTCCTCAAACTAATTTATTAGTTTGGATTTTTTCCATAATAAATTTCAACTACCTATATTTATGTTTATGGTTGTTTCGTATATATGGATATATCATACTTATCTATATTAGAATATAAAAATATAATAAATATTAAAAGTTCTTTCCTTTATAGTGATGTAAGTAAAAGTAAAAAGTGATTTCTTATTTCAAAGAGTGAAAGGAGAATATATAATTTCTATAAAAGGATTAAATATGTTTTTTTTTTCTTGTACTATGTTTTCTTTTCTTAATAAACAAATTTCTAGCTTAGACTGAATCATAATAATATAAGATTCACGTCAACGATGACCAATTCCAATAATTTCTTTACTATAAGTACCCAGGAGGCCTATTTAACCCTATTTAAATAAAATGTAGAAAATATGTTTTCTTTATTTCAATTAAAAATATAAGACATTTAGTATGGATAGAAAATAGCTTTCAGAAAAATTAGTTGGAAAACTATGTGGAACAACTAAACAAGTCCCAAACTCGCAAGAACATTGTTTGGAAAAGTGTGTGCACCAACCAAACAAGTCATACACTATTCTTATTCTCTAGTTAGCTTTATTATTTTATTATTTAACATAACAAATACATTAAATACAAATTTCTAACAATTCACTAAATCATTATGAATTTCTTTTTTGAAGTATGTTTTAATGAATCATATCTTTGAGTTTTATAATTTCACAATGTAATTTGCTTATGCACTTGTATTTTTATTAGTAATTGACTTATATTTTTCTTACAAAATAGCTTTTATCAATTCTCTTGCTACACAAAATACAACCACCATTCCAAGTTTGAGTATTTATAATAATAATAATAATAATAATAATAATAATAATAATAATTCTGATTTTGAATGTAGATAAGAGAAATCACGTGGGGTCCTCAAATACTTTGTGACTTAAGTAGGTGGAGACTTTTTTGTCCAGTTAATTTGTCTTATTGTAACCTAACTTAAAATAGGCATAATGAATCCTACATGGGTTGTCTCATGGTTCATAATATTTTAATAATAAAACCTTCATTTGGTATTTTATCTTAGTCTTTTCGAGATGCTAAATTGTAATCATGAAACAACTTGTAAAGAAAACAGAAATGAGACGTTAAAGAGTAATTTTATTTTCTTTGAATCTATCACTGTTGATTACATAAAGTCATATTTATATAAGAAAATGTTGGATGGTGAAAAACTTAACAAGGGAAACGACAAATGCAATCTTCTATTGCATTACACCTTCCATTGGCTAAGTTTCCATGCTTTCTAACACAATCACTGTCACACTTGCTTTCTTGACAATCCTCATTCAACTTCTCATCACACCTTCCTGCTTCTACTACTTTCATTGCTCCTTCATTTTCTACATCACAAACACAATATTCAATACTA
>Ga0123342_1000176_pt1 | contig 84982 bp, 40 predicted proteins | sample Turbeawhitnodule_FD_89960 | JGI IMG/M metagenome (GOLD analysis project Ga0123342, IMG submission 89960) | Root nodule microbial communities of legume samples collected from Mexico - Turtle bean Mexico white nodule | ecosystem: Host-associated > Plants > Roots > Nodule | place: Mexico: Nepantla...
CGAGACTCACCTCAGAAAGTGTCTTTCGATGCTTAGAGTCTTGAACTGAGACATCTTTCTTAAGATTGTAGAGTCTCCCATCAATCTTCCAACCAAAACACAACAACAATAAAATCAAGACCTCAAACAAATCAAATTCCAAAAAAAAAAAGTTACCAATCGGTAGAGGAAGGAAAACCTGTTTCCGAAGCTCAAGCAGCTCCTTGCAGGAATCCTTGAACAACGACAAGAGCTTCTCAACCTCGGGGAACAACGGACTCGCAAGTGCCTGCGAGGAGTACTTGGCCGCATCGGACGGCGCTCGGATATGCCCGTTCGGCTCGCCGCCGTCCGCTTCCGCTTCCTCCAATTTGAAGGACGGAAGAAGCTCGCCGACGAGGTTCCCGAACAACGCGTCAAACGAGAAGTCTCCCTAACACATAAACAGCAACATCAACATCAAGATCAACAACACGTTCCTTCAATCGAAACCGAAATTCTCTCTAAGCTGAAGGAAATAATCGCTGGAATTACGAACGTACCTTGAAATCGTCGATGTCGAGAATGAGAGGGAAGGTTGTACCCGACGATGAGGTTTTGGAGGGCTTGCTCGCTCCATCAGTAGGCTCTCTCATGACGGAGAAAGCAGTGCGAGTCAATGCGGTTGGATTTGGCGAAACTGCGATAACGGATTGGGAATAGCGATCTTCTTCTTCTTCTTTTTCTTCGGTTGTATCGTTATGTTATGGAGTTGGTTTGTTTGAAAGTGTTACTGGAAAAGTGAAAACCCTGGGTGGAGGGACACGTTGGAATGGATCGATCGATGATGAAGCAGCCACAACCAACACGCACGGTGGAAGGAAGCTCGATGGAATATCGCAACGGCAGAAAATTCTTAAAAAATTAAAATTCCACTATTTTAATCCAATATTTAATTCTTCCAAAAACTTTTATTTTTTTTTAAGTATTGATAATGTAATTTTATTATACACAAATATTTTTTTTTAAATCTATAATTATATTTCAGATTTATGTGCTGAAATCGTAAGAATTGTTCAAACACCCATCATACTTTTCTTGTGAACCAAATTCGAAGTATGACAAAAATTGTTGTTTATGAGGCAATCAATCAAAAGTTAACTTTTTTTTTTATCTCATGTTAGTGGATTATTATTTATTTTGTGGACTGATTAAAAAAAAATATTATGTATCCATTCTTTGTCACACTGATATACAATTTATTTATCAAAATGATACAATTTTGTATTTTGTATGATTTATTAAAATAGTTAAGTTTTTACTTTTCTTTTTGTCATGGATAAATTGTGTTTGAAAACATGCTTTCAAATGTATATCATTTTTTACACGATTATAAAATGTAAAAATCATGCTTTCAAATAGGAAATTTTAAGTCTCTTAATTTTTTTTTTACTGTAATCATATTTAAGCTTGCGATTATGTATAAAAATAATAAGAAGCACAACTTTTTCTAATTTTTTTCTTGAAGTCGTGACTTCAATCACAACTTTAGCATTGATTTTTTATTTATTTTAGTTTTGTTAAAACCGCGCTATCACCGTTTTACCTAAATTTTTTACATAGTTAGAACTTATAAATACATAATGAAAAAAAATAATAATAATAATAATATTGAATGGGGTTATTTCAACTTTTAAGTTGGAACAAAAATCAATATATTAAATACACATCTTAATTTCAAATTAAAGTCTAAATATTTATTTTTAAGTTTTCAAATAAATACTACTTAACTTAAAAACAAAACATACATTAAATAAAAAACAATTTACAAAGTAAAGCAAATAAATCATAAACCATTAAATGAAAATTTTAAAAAACACATTTACGTATCAAACAAAAGCAACGTAAAATAAAAACTAAAAACAAAACATCACCACCTGCTACATAACACAATTTAAAAAAAATACTTAAATAATGATCCAAGTCATGGCTTAAAATAAAGAGTGGAGTAGTTATAGAGTAATTATTTTTATTATATTTGCAGTGTCAAATAAATTTTACTAAAAAAATTAAAGTGGTGCCGAGCTTAACGATTTCAATTAAAAAAGGAAGTTGTACTTTAATTTTGGAAAAAAAAATTATACAAAATTATAAGTTTAAGTACGATTTTAGTTAAAAAAAAATTAAAAAAATACAATAAACTGAGAATAAAAGCATCTTAATTGTTATCACACAAAAGCAAATAATATTAGTTTCTGAATCATTGATTAAACTTGAAGTGAACTGTTTATAAAACACAACTCATTAATGCATTACCAAACATGCTAATGCACACATTCAATGTGATTTTTCAAGTCTTTTAGTTCTTAGTTCCACGATTTTGGACTTCATAACGTGATCATCCACTTTATCAAATCATTTCCAACCACACTGTTACATGAGATTTTTAGCAAAATTTCACTTTCTACACTGATAGAATTTTCAGAAAAAAATCAAATCTCAGTACTAATATTCAATATCTTTGTCATCTTTTCAACTTGCTTCAGCAACCCTCATAATTTAACTTCTGAATATGTTCTTTGCTATAAATTTAGCAAATAAACAATCAATAAATTGTTTACTAAAATAACTTGTTTTAGTTTTCCTTTGGGGCTTCTGTTCATCCATGAATTGCATAGGGCAGAGAGAAAACAGAAAAGGAACAGATTTAAGTATATCAGTATGTCATATAAGTGAAGAAGCTTGACTAACAAAATTGTAAAGTAGTAAGCAAACACATGATGATTGGCAATTGATGAGAGACAGTTTTATCTGTAAATTTATCAGAACAATGAAAAACTAAAACTAAAAGTAAGAGAGTGCTAGTTCTGATACTGTTATTGCAGTGCATGCAACTGTATGAGTTACTTGTTTTGGGTTGGATTTGAATTGCTTGGGGGAATTGCTCTGAAGCATGACTCCACCTGCTTTGGAAGATCTCTTCTATGACCCCTCAAATCTTTCAGAGCTTGATGAGAAGGTGACCTTACTCTGAGTGGCAAAGAGGTAACCTCAGCAGTGGCATCTGATGTTGACAGCAGCAACAGTGTGAAAGCAAGAGGTGCCAGTGGCAAGGACCAGCCCTTCATTGTGGCTGAGAGTCTTCAAATCAATGAGGTTCAATTCAAGTGAATCAGTGTTCATCTATGCTTCTTCCTGGTACAGTTTGGAAATGAAATGGTAAAAATCTGAAATTTGGGATTTGATGCCATGGAATCACGTGCTGTTACTGATGTGTGTTGTACTGTGTAGCCTTGGGATTTGGTGAAAAACAGAAAAAAGGAGACAGAAAGTTCAGAGAGGTCATGTGATCAGCCACATGGTGACAAGTGTGTTTTGCATAACTATTTAGTGCATCTTCGGTTCCCCTGTCACAAAGAAAATCAATTTTTCACTTATAAAGACTTGTGTGGTGGTTCCTTCACAATGAAACTATAATTGGTTTTCTTCGGATCCAACTAAACATTATATTTAAAAAACTTTCACTTATCTGAAGTTATTTAAATTATTTGTTTGGACTGAGGGATGCATCCAAGGGAATTGAGAATAAAAGATAAGACTGTTTAAATTTAAAATAAAAATGTAAAAAGTGAAGAATTTTTTTATTGAAATTATGTAAAAGATATGATGGTTGTAATTAATAATTTTTTTAATTAATAAATTGTAAGATTATAATTATTTATTGTGATTAAAAGTAATTTAAAATAAAATTTGATTATTTATTTTCTAAAATGGTATGTGAACTTAATTGAAAAAATATATGAATTATATGGCATTGTGAGTATATGTAAAATTGTTGAAAATAAATTTTGATAAAATTAAATCAAATTGAAATATAAATAATTGTAAAATATTTAAGAGAAATTGTAAATTTGTAAAATTTAATAAAGTAAATCAAAATTGACATAAAAATTAATCACCTGTTTAATATTAAACATAGAACCGGATAATACAACATGTTTGTTAGGTATTACTTGAGGTTTTGTTTGGATTGGAGAAGAGATGTATGAGGATATGAAGAAGTGAATGTAATAATTCGAGAAAAAAGTATGAGGAAAATATAAAGAAATTGAGTGTGTTTAGATTAAGGTATCTTAGAGCAAATTTGTGAGCAAAGTTTATTTAAATCTGTGAGTAATGTGATAGTTATGAGAGTTTTTATTTTTTTTTAAAGATGTAAAATATAAGATTATAAATTTATTTTTATCTTTAAAAAATAGAATAATTAAATAGTAGGTATTTTTGTGTAGATTTGGATGAATTAAAATTATGTAAGTTATTTCCGATAATTAATTTTGAAAAAAAATACGAGTTACTTGACGAAAAATAATTTACATGTAAAATTATAGATATATGTAGAAATTATAAATTATTACATAGAAATAAATAATTAAAATATTCATAAATTTGAAATTATAATTAGAAAAGAATTTTATATTAAATTTAAATGGTATTATTATATTTATAATAATTATTATTATATTATATAATTTGTTTATTATAAATAACTAAATATTTTTGTTTTAATTTTTTTTATGTTATTATCAATTTTATTAATTATTATTATTTCATTTTATTAAAATATTTATGTTAGTTAAATTTATATAATAATTAATATATGTAAAAAGGGTCAAATTGAAAAGCTAACTTTTCCTGACCTTCTTTTGATTTTCAGGAACCAATGATATTTATTATTTACATATATATAATTTCCTTCTTATTGTGTTCATCTGTGATTCACCCTCCCATGTTAATAAACATTGTTGACTTTAATGATTGTTGACTTTAACGATATCAAATATGTTGTAATTAAGTAAATTTTAATATATTATTATTAAAAAAATTATAGAAAATAAAAAATTAATCTAAATGTAAATATGTAATTTACATTTGTTATCTTCCATATTGTCTAATTAAATTAATTGTACAGTTTTAAAAAATTGTTATACATTTTTTAATTTAAAAAAGTTGTACTAATAATATATATAAATTTGTTAAGTTTCATAATAACTAGTTAAATAGTTATGCTAGGATATTTATTAATTAAAGATATAAGAGAATGTATATATTGAGAATTTATGAAACTTGAAGTGATATTTGTTCATATAATAATTTATTATGTGATGGAGATCAATTTAATATTGTATATTTCTACCTTTTAAATCTATATATTAACCTAATTTCTCTTTCACTCTAATCAAATCCAAACACGTCATCTAAATAGACATGTAATCAATTTCACAAATAAGTTCAAAGAATGCTTACTTAGTGATGATAAAAAAAGATGTAGGAAGACCAAAAAACGATTATGACAAGATATCCTAGGTCAAAATGACTAGGTTAATATGAAAGCAAGAAGCTCAATAAAGCAAATACCTATAACATATCACACACATGTACGATGAACCTACTTTGATTTAGACGAGTCTCCAAACTCAACTCAGATAAACTATTATGATTATGGATCCAAATTTCCTTCGGAAGGTGATGTACATGATAAGATTCAACCAAAACTTCAGGCAACAGCTAAAGCAAATCGTGGATGTTCACACCTGGTTCCTTCCTTGCTGGAGCATGCTTGACACACGCTCTGTGAGAAAACATGACTTCCATCAAAAGGTGCAAGAGATGTTGTTGGCTGCTGCAATTATTGATATGGCATTTAAGTACACAATGAAGCTTGCATCAGAAGCACACTTCAGCTTTTCTTTCAGGTTTAGTTTTTCTAAGAAAGTAATAGTAGCTTTTGCACTGTTTGCCACCCAATTTGTTTCATTTAGGCAGACAAAAAGATGCAAGACTCAAAAGTTTCTTATCTTTTTTGCCTAATCATCACCATGAAAATTGAAAATAAAAAAGATCCAATAAAGGAAACACCAGATTTAGACTTTGTTCAGTGTACTGTGGTGAAGGAAGGAGAGGAGATGATTTGCATGGATGTAAAATTGTTTGCTTTGGTTGATTTCTATGAAAATGCATGGAAAGCTTGTGGTCTCAGAGCCAAATTCTCACTCTCAAACTCTCATATTTGGCTGAAAAGTCACTCTAATTTGTGAGCCTTTTCCATCTTTGAACACCACTCATATACCATCTCCTCTGAAAAGGAAAATTCAGAACTTCATTTGGCTTAAGTTAGCATTGGAGTGACTTCAAATTTGAACCCCCAAGTGGAACTTCTCTTCCCCTGCCATTCTTCTCAGTGTGAGACTGCTAGAACTTTCATTTTTCTTTGTTTTTAATAGATTATGATACATAAGTTCATACTTTTCTGCACTTTCTCCATGTTATTCAGATTAAAACTCTTGTTTTTACAAAAGGGTAACTCAAGAACCAGTAAAAATCTGTTGGTTGTTCATAGTTGGATCATATTCTAGAACCTCTTAAGAAATTCGCTATGCCATTGATGTATATGAGTCGTGTAGTACTTATAAACCATCAACGTGTAGGTGTTAACAGTTGGTCGTTATTAGATATATCATCAATGCATTGTCACAGTCACGTAATGCAGAAATAATGGACCATCCTTCATACATAGCCTTCTACAATTTTGTATTTATAATATACTTTTTATGATGATTTCATTCACCACATATTGTGACAAGTAGCAAAGGTTTGTTTATATCTATGCATTTTACCTTCACAAAAGAAAAGAACATTTGCGAGGTGAATTGCTGTTTCTGTTCTATTAGAAGATGGTTGAAACTTGAAATACACCTATTTAATGGCTCACGTGATGTGGTAAATTCTATCACTGTCTTTCTTTGTTATTTCTCACTTTTTTTTTTCTGCAAGAAGTTGCAAGAGTTGGTGTGGAGAATAGGAATTAGGTAGAAATAACAAATCCTTTATTAAAGTAGAGATTTCATTAAACAAATAAACTAAATATTAATAATTATATATAATTTGTTACTAACGTAAAGTGGTTGAAAATTAGTCTGTTATTGACCTAGTCGAGATACCTAATTAAAGGGTCATTAATTTAATCATTTAAATGTTAACATATATAAAATTGATAATATTATAAAAATTATAGCTAAAATAAAAAAAAATTCAAAGTAATTTTAAATTTGGTCTGAATGTTATTAATTAAGTAATTTTTCTGATTTTGATGATATATTTTTCATGCATCGTAATTGGGATTCTATTTCGGAAGAACGCGATCTTAGCCGTTCACGGTCCACTAAAAAAAATGTAACAGTAAAGAGATATCTGAGCCAGAGTCAAATTCTGGTACCACAAATCCTACGGCTAAGAAAATTCCATGAATGGACGGGACATGAAAGTACGGAAACACCCTCGGGTGTGAAAGCGACGTGGGAAGGGTAAAGAGGGATAAAATTGTGAATTAGAGAGGAAGGTTCAGTCTGAAAAATGTGATGGAGAAAGTGTTGTATAACACTCGATCCAGCGGAGCAATAATATAACTATGGAAACGCAGCTTCACGTCCTCTCTCTCTAGACTCTGCTCTAAACGCCGTCGTTTCGGAACTCTGTTCCCTTCGCTTCTCTGTCTTCGTAACCGAAAGGGGGAAAAATAATTAAACGCCGATTTCGTAACCAATTCTTCTGCGTCGAATTGGGACAACTAGAGATTGGATCTCAGGTCAATTTCCTCCCCCACCTCTTTCTCTCGACGCCGACTTACACGAATTAATCAATTCCGGTTTTCGTTTGTTTAATTTGCAGATTTCAATTTCTCGTGTATTCTTTTTATCGATTTATTTTTTTATTTTTTTTTTCATTTTGGGATTTGATCGGGGTTTGATCTTTATCATTTGATTGTGTTGGTTTTATTTATGGATGTATTCTTGATCTTAGAATTCGTGGTGGAAACAATGGGAAGTGCATCGCCCGGAGAATCAATTTATGGTTGTGTGGGTAGAATTAGTTCAGTGACATGGCGTTGAAGTTGTGGAATCGGAGTGGCGTAATATTTAAAGGAGGAATTCTAGGGAGATGCTGTAATTTAGGGTAGGACTTTTTCTGACAGTGATTGGGAGCAGAAATTGTTTGTTTAGCGTGTGCAGGGTTTGTACAATTAGAATTTGCCAATATATAGGTATATCTTGAGAAATAAAGAAATTTTGGTTGCTGTTGTTTGTTGGTTATTAGTGTAATTTACAGGAGCGGTCTGCTTTTAAGAACATATTCATGGGAATTTGGTGATAGTGTAATTCTAAAAGCATTCCTTAAAATTCTCGGGCTAGTGTAGGGGAGTATGTGTTGCTGTGTGTGAATTCAATAGATGCTGTTTTATGTTTCTGAAGGGACAGCCTATAGGCTTGTGAATTGTGATAATTCAAACCTTTTAAGGCTCTTGTATGGTTTTTGTAGAGAGAGAAATATATTTTTGTTCTGGCTCTTATGCGGCATATCTTCCTCCCCTTGTTCTTGCTCTTAGTGGATCTTTAGAGAGAGAAAGTTAGTCATATGACGAAACAGTTTACAAATTAGCGGGCCAATAGTGATGTGTTGAATTCTGTTTAAAAGAGAATTCAATGATTGGCTAGTTTTGTTCAAATTCCACTCCCGGCATCAAATAATAGTTTGATCCTTGAAATTAAATGATGACAGTTTGCAGTGTTTGTGTGTTTCAGTTTGTGCATTTGTGTATGTCAGTACACACGCATGAATGTGCGTCTCCATCCCCATTTTATTTACATAGAATATACTTCTTTTTGTTTTGTGGCGTTTTTTTTTTTTTAATTTTCATTTCTATTTTACAGTGGATTCTTATTGTGTCTTTCTCTATTATATATTCAATTTATTAATATTTATTTTCTTGATCAGTTTTTTCTGGAAACAAAAATTGCATTTGAGCATAAAATAACAGAGCATAGCGTAGGGCCTTGTTCTTGATACCGTGCTTAATTTGTTGGATGGCGGAGAAATCATGCATCAAGCGCCTTCAGAAGGAATATAGAGCTCTTTGTAAAGTACGTGTAGCATCTTTTGTCATTTAAAATTGTGCTTCACTATTTTATTTTGGGTTCAAAGTGTGTATGCTTATTACCTATTCTGTTGCTCGATCCATGTAGTTATTCTTGTCTGTTATGTCACTTCTTCTCCTTCTGTCTCATATTTTTTTTGGCATGATTAGTTAGTCTAAAATGCATAATTTACTATGGTGGATTGTTTGGGTCAGTTTCAATCATTGACATGGAATTTCCTTTTTATTGCAATAAAAAGATAAATAAATTATAGTATTTAAAAATATGTCAAGTGGATAATGCTTAACTTTAAATTGTATATGCAGGAGCCAGTTTCTCATGTTGTGGCTCGTCCTTCACCGAGTGATATTCTTGAGTGGCGTAAGTTTGTTTCACACGCTGCTACATTTCTTATATTAATTTATATTGAGCTTTAATGTTTAGAAAGAAGAAAATAAATGTTGAACCTTTAAGATATGACATCATATATATGTGTTTGGACCTTTGGATAGTTTGGCTACAAGTACTTATAGAAAAAAAGAAGAAGAAAGAAATGAAGTTTCCTCTATGATCTAAAAATAACTTGTGCATAAGATAAATTTAGCTTTTTTCAGAATCTAGATTTTGTTCATGAGAGAAATTTATTTCATTTTTTCTTATTTATTCTTCTTTTAAGTGCTTATTTCCATGCTAATGTCAGCAATTTTATTTTAAGTTGTTTGTTATGAAATGGTTGATACTTGATACTGACCTTATTGTATGCTAATGTATCATCAGATTATGTGTTGGAGGGAAGTGAAGGAACACCTTTTGCAGGTTTGGTTTGATCATTGCATATTGACCATTTCATTATGTGTTTTGTCATTCCGAAATATCCCAATTTAAGTAATCATATCTTCATTTATATAGTATTTATGTTTTTTTGGTCCATTTTTAGGTGGATATTACTATGGAAAAATCAAGTTTCCTCCTGAATATCCATATAAACCTCCTGGAATCAGGTGATCCTTCTTGCCGTAGCATGCTTGTTCATTCTATTTTTCATCTATCTATTTCATTTTAATTTTGACCAAGTTACAACTTTCTCTAATGTAGCATGACTACACCTAATGGACGGTTCATGACACAAAAAAAGATCTGTTTGTCTATGAGCGACTGTAAGTTCTTTTATCTGTTAGATCCCAAAACAAATAATATTACGAGTAACCCATATTACAATTTTATACTTACGTGGTATTTGTTGCGTATGCAGTTCATCCTGAAAGTTGGAATCCCATGTGGTCTGTATCAAGGTCAGAAAGCTCTAGTTATGAAGTTCTAGTTTTGTTTTCTTTTTCATTTTTCCGTTGACTTTTGAAAATGTTTATATATTCTTTTTCATGCAGAATTGATATATCTGTGAATAACAGTAGATGTTGATTTTTAATTATAGTTTTATACTGATGTTTTCAATTTACGAATGCAGCATATTAACAGGACTTCTTTCGTTCATGGTATGTTGTAGTTTCCTTATTGTAATTGAACTTTAGGTTTCTTCCATTTCATGTGGCTGCTTTTTGCTCTGAAGGCATTTCTCTCTTTTTATTGCTGATTTTCTGGGTTTTTTTATGTGGATGGTGGACTGGTGGGTGGGGCTAGAGTTAAACCTGTGACCTTCAACATTGCCATGGACTTATTCTACCACTGACACAAAACTCAAGAGTCCAACAATATCACTCTTTTTTTTGTATATATTGTAGCAAAAAAAAAAGCTAACTCAATTTTCCAATTTTACAAGTGCTAGGTGATCATAGCTAATAAAGTTCATTAGTAGACTCCTATGGTTAATCTGTGCAGTTGATACTTCACCATGTATGCAGTCTCCAGTCAAGAGCTTTTCGATATCTGACAGACTTCTGTTTTGCAGATGGACAACAGTCCAACCACTGGCAGCGTAAACACAACCACAGCTGAGAAGCAACGTCTAGCTAAATCTTCCCTTTCTTTCAACTCTAAGAAGTAAGTATTTTGCACCAGCTACTCAGATGGAACTCAAGATAGAAGTGAGCAATGTCTCTGTAATTTGTGTTTCACAACTGATTCCTGGTGTTTTGATAATTTTCCACGCAGCGCAACATTCAGGAAGATGTTCCCTGAGTATGTGGAGAAGTACAACCAGCAACAACTTTCTGAACAGGCTGCTGAGCGGGTCTCATCAGAGGCTTCTCCTGACAAGAGTTCAAAGTCAGTTTTGGAGAACAAATTAGAATCCTCAGGAGAAGACGTGAGAAGAGTAGATGGTTTGAAGGATATGAGGAAAAACAGAAAACCATTTCCAACATGGATGATGTTATTACTCTTCTCCATCTTTGGGGTTGTAATGGCGTTACCTCTGCTTCAGCTGTGATGATAGGTAAAAAAATCTTTATAGGAGGTAAAAGGGTCCACAAAGTGTTCTCCTGGAACTGGTTCTATATGTTCTGCTTAGGTTGTTCTGTCTAACAGAATTTGTATAGGGAAATGATGGACATGGAGGCTGCGTTTACTATGGGCTGATTTTACTCCTTTGTGTCTATTTTGCCAGCTTCTTGGTGCTGAATGTTAAGAAGTTACATGTTTGCTACTTGTGATTTTCTTCTAAATGTTTTGAGGTTTGTCCCTAAGTCTTTCTCACACTGCACATGCTGCTTGGCTACGTTATGCTTTTTAGAATGCCAAAATTATATCCGATTAAACCATTGACGTATCTAACAAAAACAAAAAGATACGTACAAACGTAATTTGCAGTAAAACTTTGATCCGATTAATGGCAATCTGCATATAAGAATGAAAAGTTAAAGATGAATGTGCCTACTTTTTGTGAAGAAATATGGAATATTAGCATTTTTATTTCTCATTTCTGATTTTGGCCAATTTTAGTAAACAATTTTTCTTCTAAAAGAAATTGGAATAAATTACATTTTTTAAAAAAAATTTGCCACAATAAATTTTAGCATTGGGTTTTATTTCTAATGGTCACGACTTATTTTTATATTTAAACAAGTTTTTGCAAAATGTTGTGGACATAATTTATTTTAATTTCTCAAAGCATACTATTTAAGAAAAAGGTTTAGTTAAAAAGTTGAAAACGAACAACTATAAAATATCATTTTATTTATTAATAATACTACTTTTTAATTATTCGTCATTATAATTATTAAAATAAAAAAGCAAAAGAAATAAAAAATAGTTTATAATCATTGAATGTGCAAAAAAATGGTAGCCCTAATTACAAGTTTTGGTTCTCTTCTCTTGAGATCTTTGCGTGAAAAAAATTGGTAGGTTTTTTTCTTCGGTTTTAACGTTTTCTCCTCTATTCTACCTATGAAATTACCTTCCTTTCTTCCTTCATTATTTACTCATGTCCTTCTTCTTCCTTTTCCCAATCAATCAATCCCTACATCTTTTAAAAGATGTATACAAATTAAAAGTCGTTTTTCAAATTGTCAACAAAGTATTCTTTATATTCCATAACTCTTCCCATATTTGTTAGTTTAAGACAATATATACACCTAAAAAAATTATAATTATATTAACTTTTTATAAGAATCCACTAAGAGAGATTATTATCACTATAACACATGTGACACCATTAAACAGTAAACCAAAAATTAATTCTCAATTCTTCAATCAATATTAATCACGAAAAATATTATGTACAAAAGAAAAAAAAAATAATGAAATATGCTTATCTTTTTTTTTTTGTCTTGGACGCGTAGATATTCTTAGTCAAATCGTTTCTATCATTTACCACCATTGTCAACCACTTCCCTTGTTCATCTTCACTTTTATCCCATCAAACACCTTTTTAGTTTTCTATTTTCATATTCAAAATATGAGAAGTCGTAGTTTTCTTCTAGAACCACGAAACCAACCAATAAGTGTTGTTTTTCAATTATAAAGTAGAAAGTACAAATGCAATGTCTGAATTTACTTTCATGTTTTGCATTACTTTGTTATTGGTTGTTTACTATCACCTGCAGAATTTTCTTTTTATTTTATTCACTAATCCTTTTCTTCTATATTATGTTATTGACTATTCTTCCTAAAGATACTGAATCTACTTAAGTGCTCTTTATTGTCCAAGACAGCTCTGTCAAATTTCTTCTTCGTAAACAAACCAATCTTGGAGACTCAAGTTTTCGTATCCCTTTCGCTGGATACCTAGTACTCTCCAAATCAAAGTGAAGATGGTTGTGAGAAAATCAAATAGGAAGATATTGTATGCAGAGGGGGCAGAAGATTTTGCCGACTTCCTTTCTAGTATTCTCTCACTTTACCTTTGGGAGGAGTAATGCGATTGTTGAAAACATATTCTTTTATGGGGAGTGTTGATAATTTATATATGTTTTCAACAATCGCATTACTCCTCCCAAAGGTAAAGTGAAAATACTAAAACGGAAGTCGACAAAATCTTTTGACCCCTCAGCAAACAATATCTTTCTATTTGATTTTTCTCACAACTATCTTCACTTTGATTTGGAAAGTACTAGGGTATCCAACAATGGAATAGGAAAACTTGAGTTCTCCAGGATTGGTTTGTTTACGAAGAAGAAATTTGACAGAGTTGTCTTGGACAATAAAGAGCACTTAAGTAGATCCAGTATCTGTAGAAAGAATAGTCAATAACATAATATAGGAGAAAACATTAGTAAATGAGTTAAAAAGAATTTTTTTGCAGGTGATAGTAAACAACCAATAACAAAGTAATGCAAAACATGAAAAATAACTTGCCTCTTGATATGATTAACATTGTTACTAATATGATTAATATTGTCATTATTAACACTAGCAGGAACATAGGCGCTTTCGCACTTGTGTATCCACATTTTTTATTTTTATCATTACAACATATGTGACACCATTAAGAAATAAACCAAAAAGTCATCCTCAATTCTTCAATCAATAGTAATCATGAAAAATATTATATACAAAAGAAAAAAAATAATGAAATATGTTTATCTTTTCTTTGTCTTGGACCTGCAAAGATACTTAGTCAAATCGTTTCTATCCTTTGCCACCACCGTCAACCACTTCCCTTGTCCATCTTCACTTTTATCCCATCAAACACCTTTTTAGTTTTCTATTTTCATATTCAAAATATGAGTAGTCGTAGTTTTCTTTTATAACCACGAAACCAACCAATAAGTGTTGTTTTTCAATTATAAAGTAGAAAGTGCAAATGCAATGTCTGAATTTACATTCCTGTTTTGCATTACTTTGTTATTGGTTGTTTACTATCACCTGCAAAATTTTCTTTTTAATTTATTCACTAATTCTTTTCTTCTATATTATGTTATTGACTATTCTTTCTAAAGATACTGAATCTACTTAAGTTCTCTGTATTGTTCAAGACAACTCTGTCAAATTTCTTCTTCGTAAACAAACCAATCTTGGAGACTCAAGTTTTCATATTCCATTCGTTGGATACCCTAGTACTCTCCAAATCAAAGTGAAGATAGTTGTGAGAAAAATCAAATAGAAAGATATTGTTTGCTGAGGGGTCAAAAGATTTTGTCGACTTCCTTTTTAGTATTCTCACTTTACCTTTGGGAGGAGTAGTGCGTTAGCAAACAATATCTTTCTATTTGATTTTTCTCACAACTATCTTCACTTTGATTTGGAGAGTACTAGGGTATCCAACGAATGGAATACGAAAACTTGAGTCCTCCAGGATTGGTTTGTTTACAAAGAAGAAATTTGACAGAGTTGTCTTGGACAGTAAAGAGCACTTAAGTAGATCCAGTATCTGTAGAAAGAATTGTCAATAACATAGTATAAGAGAAAAGGATTAGTGAATGAGTTAAAAAAGAAAATTTTGCATAGTAAACAGCCAATAACAAAGTAATACAAAACAGGAAATAAAAATAACATGTGTCTTGATATGATTAACATTGTTACTAATATGATTAATATTATTATTAATATGATTAATATTGTCATTATTAACACTAGCGGGAATATAGGCACTTTCGCGTCTGTGTATCCACATTTTTTATTTTTATCATTACAACATATTTGACACCATTAAGCAATAAACTAAAAAATCATCCTCAATTCTTCAATCAACAGTAATCATGAAAAATATTATATACAAAAGAAGAAAAAATAATGAAATATGCTTATCTTTTCTTTGTCTTGGACCCATAGAGAGACTTAGTCAAATCGTTCTTATCCTTTACCACCATCGTCAACTACTTCCCTTTCATATCCTCCATCATCGCCACCCACTTATTCTTAACCTTTCCAATGAAATCCAAAAATGAACCATTTTTTTTCCTATTCACAAACAAAACTACCAACCTTTCCCTACACTCTCCAGTGGATGTAGAAGCGCATGCAACTTTTTTTCGCCTCTTGTTGAGTCCTTCTTATTCCTCTAATCACATGCGCCAATCACAATTTCATAAGAAAAATGTCAAATTAATGTTTTACAAATTGAAACACACATAAAGAAAATTACTGATTGTTGTGATAGTGTCCCCAACTCCTTTTCTTAAGTCCTTCCCCTCCATCTAGTCACAAACTTCAATTACAATTTCATAAGACAAAGGTCAAATTAGGATTCCATAAAGATTAATAAAAACATAGAAAGAGAAAGAGAAGTGAGAATGATAATATGCTTTTACATGAAAGAGAAAAAAAAATGGGAAGTGGGGTATAGAAAAGAAAGTGGGAAGTAGGGTGTCAATAGATATTAAAGACTGGTTCTTAAATCAATTTGAAAACTATTCTTACATACATTTTTCCTAAAATATTTCAAATAAAAATTTTGTTTCCAATTTTTTACTTAATATATTTTAAAATTTCAAAAATTTAAATTTTTGAAAATTTTAAAAATTTGAATTTTTTTTTTAAATTTCTTGAAAATTGAATTTTTCAAAATTTAAAGTGTTTCGAAAAGGCTTTAGGGTTTGAAAATTTAAAAATTTAAATTTTTTGAAAAATTTAAAATTTAAAAAAAGAAAGAAAATGATGCAATGCTCATAATAATGAAATAAAATCAAATATTGATATAAGAATAAAATAGGAAAAAAATTGAGAGAAGTTAAAGAGGGGAATCCCTTTATATATAGGTATAAATATTAACACTAGCATGAACAAAGGCACGAGCTTGCGTATCTACATTTTTTTATTTTTTTCATTATAACATATGTGACACCATTAAGCAATAAACCAAAAATTCATCTTCAATTCTTCAATCAACATTAATCATGAAAAATATTATATACAAAAGAAGAAAAGATATGATCAATGGAGAAGCGCGCACCGAATCCAGATTACACATCGCTCTTAACAATGTTCCTTCACATTGGAATCTTGCACTTGAGGGTAAGCACGGCAATGATAGGAACGCGCACGAGAAATGTGTTTTGGGGTTCAATGTCTTCCTCATTCTATGTTTTTCCTCCTTTTCCGTTCTTCTAATTGAAGTTTCTCTCTGTTTCAAGATTGTGAATAAGTAAATCAGATTGGAAGTATTTTTTTCGTAAAACATGAGGAGGTGAGAATATATTTTAGTCACTATTTTGTATGATTTTATTTAAATCCATAAAATTGTTTTCAACGTCTTAAGATCAAGGATTTTCATCACTTACCCTATGTCTCCTCTTGTTGAGTCCTTATTCCTCCTCTAGTCACATGATTCAATCAAAATTTCATAAGAAAAATGTCAAATTAGTGTTTCACAAATTGAAATACACATAAAGAGAATTACCGATTGTTGTGATGGTGCCCCCAACTCTTTTTCTTAAGTCCTTCCCCTCCATCTAGTCACAAACTTCAATTACAATTTCATAAGACAAAGATCAAATTAGGATTCCACAAAGATTAATCAAAACATAGAAAGAGAGAGAACTGAAAATGAAAGTATGCTTTTACATGAAAGTGAAAAGGAAAGAGAAAAGAAAAAGGGAAGTGGTATATAGAAAAGAAAGTGAGAAGTAGGTGGGTTTATGCCTGGTGAAATATTTAGATCCAATAAAAATTAAAGACTACTTCTTAAATCAATTCAATTTGAAAATTATTCTTATATACATTTTTCATAAAATATTTCAAATAAAATTTTGTTTCCAATTTTGTACCTAATATATTTAAATTTTTTGAAAATTTTAAAATTTTGAAATTTAAAATTTCTTGAAAATTTAAACTTTTCAAAAATTTAAAGTGTTTCAAAAAGACTTTAGAGTTTGAAAATTTGAAAAATTTTAAATTTAAAAATTTTGAAAAATTTCAAATTTAAAAATTTTGAAAAATTTCAAATTTTAAGAAATAAAAATAAAAAATGACGGAAAATATATATATATATATAATCAAATCAAATATTAATATAAAAAAAAATTGAGAGTAGTTAAAAAGAGAATTTTCTTTATATATAAAAATTATAGGTTACAAGTATTAAACAAAATGTTGATAAATAGAAATATTATTAAGAAATAACCAATGCCCTTTTTATTTTCTAAAAAAGTAGTAGAAAACTTATTGCAAGAAGCTACAAATTGGAGGAATGGGGTGAGTGGCCCTAGACTCATAGGGCACTTCCCAAACATGCGGCGTAATTGACGCACCCATTCATCATGCTAATATTCACTTCCATTTTCACTTTAAATCAAACTCATCTTTTTATACTTCTGTTATACATTAATTTCATCGAATTAGGTTATGCCTTTGGAAAAATAGTGATTTTCCCTAATTGATAGATAAAGGAAAATACGATTAAAAAAAGCTTAATCAACCTAAAAAAATAAAGTAAAAGTTTTGTTAAAGAGAAATAAAGATGAACAGATTGAGATTAGAAAAAATCAAGTAAAAATAGTACAACAAACTCATTATTTATAAAATTATTTTCAATATTTTTTTACTAAAAGTGAATTAATTTTATTTTCAATTACCCCTTCCTTCTGATAACCAATGAAACTATAAAGTAGAAAGTAAGAAAAAATATATATAAAGAATGATATTATAATATAGAATATAAATAAATATAAAAATATTTTTTACCATAATTAGAAAAACATTAGAAGATTTATTAAAAATATTCAATTTGTTTATTAACTTTGTATTTTCTTAATTATATTTGATCATGACCTAACTTACATATATTCTTCTCTATGTCTTAAACCTGTACATTCTTGATATAAAAAAAAGTTAGGTGAAGTAGGAGTCAATGGAGGGGATTTTCATCCAAGAATAAAGCATACAAGTATATAAATGGATGTAAACTTCGATTTTGTAAGGTTGAGTTAGATTAAAGTTCACTCTTAATATGATATTAGAATCATTTAGAGTTTATCATAGTCAGAGTTTGTTGAACTGATTAGACAATCCTCATATCACTCATTATATAGTCTCACACATGAGTTGACATCTTTAACGTGAAAAGAGTGTGCTAGAGATCTCACCGACTAACGATAAAGACACTTCTTACTATATAAATAACTACAAATCTCATTTAAATAACTACAAATCTCATTTATGACCTGATCTTGTAAAATTGAGTTAAAGTTAAAATGATATTTCTTATTTATAAGATTATAAGATTATTGAAAGAATTAATTTAGGTGAAGAATGAGATTTTATTTATTTATTTGAAAAGGTGAAGATAAAGTGAAATGTAGTGATTAAGTATGGTCCCAGATGAGGAAAGAAATGGTTGTCATAATAATTATCGATATTTACCCACTTTTCTGTCAGGATATTTGGATGTTCGGTTACTATAAAAAACTAAACATTTTCTTCAATTGCTTCTTTAATTTCACTTCTACATTAAAAGTGAAGTTGGATTTATAACATGTTTGGTTTGGTGGAGAATCAAACTATGTGGATTTATGATTTATATTCAAGTTGAAATTATTCTGTGTAACTTTTTTCTTATATTACAATTGTAAATTTAAGAGTCTAAAGGCCAAATCAAATACTATTTGTAGTGGTCCTTTTTTTCAATTTGAATTTCTACTATTTTCCCATTGGCTTTATTAGCCTGTCTTGTGTTTAGTCTGAATTTGATGTACTATGTTATATGAGACAATCCCTTCTCATATGAATGCACCTTCTAATTTACGCCAATTCTTCCTGTATCAGAAAAATGTGAATGATAAGCCTAAAACTGCAATGCCATTTCAACCACCACAGTTACTGTCATCTCCATAACTGGCCATGTGACTTTGATATTTTTATGGGGAGTTGTTGAACTTTGCTGTTGGTGATCCAAGTTAGTAAATTCCCCCATGTGAACTAATTTTATGTAAAAGTTAGAAGCTATTGTTTTCCATTTGAAGGGACTTTCGCAATGAGCCACTGTTCTTGTCCCTAGGAAGAGTTATCTAGTCAATTTGGAAAATCTTTGAGACCTCATTCTTTTCCTTCTATTCGGGTCTTCTGCTTTTCATCTTGTTCATCTCAAAGTTTATGGTTTTTGTGGAAAATGATGAAATCTCCATCACAAGCAGCATATGAAGAATGTCATTTTGATGACTATGGATTTGATCTGCAACAAGACTTTTGCCAGGTATTGAGTACTTCACTTGTTGGTTCTTGAATTTTAACACAAATGCTGCTCTTTGTGAACTTGTTAACAAATGAGACAATGACAGAAAAGTTTTCAACAAATGTTGTACAATTTTGATGTTGTGTTGTGATAGTTTCTAGTTTATTTTGATGTTGTAAGTTGTGTTATGGTTTTTTGTGGTTTTGACTAGTTCTTGGAGGAAGCAAAGCAACATGGAAAGGAAGCAAAGCTAAAGTGTTCATCAGTGTACCCAGAGGAATCGAGGAAAGCAGGATCGGAGAAAGAGAAAAGGGGGAAGAAGTCATGGAAAAGTTCTCTGGCTTCATGGTGGAAATCTGATAGGAAAAGCAAGCATACTGAAAAAACCACCAACAATTCTAAATCAAAGGGTGGTACTGGTAAAAGACATGCTCATTCTTCTGGTCCAATGTATAAGTCCAGCAAAAGTTCTGATGGAAAACACTGGCGTCCTTCATCTGGTCCTCTTGTAAGCCTTTTCAAACCCACAAAGAGGGAGGAAAATGAGATACCCTATATTTCTCTCCAACAACAAAACAATAGCCCTCCTACTGATCAGAACTATGGACCCCTCTATGTGGTCACTTGACTTGTGCATAACTGGCACAGTTGCAAATTGTGGAGACACATTCTTCACTGGGAAAGGCTTTCTAATTTTATTGGTTGTCGAGACAATTTTGCTGGCCAATGTAGTACAACAACTTTGAGAAGAAGAATTTTAAGTTTTTAGTTTGTAATGAGTTGTAATTGCTGGTTGTTGGATATGATAGTGGACAAACGTAGTTCAACATAAGCAACCTTTGTTCCTTGTTCTAAAAACTCACCCTGTTTCCAATTTTCAACTTCCAAAACATTTGTAAGTAATGTTATGAGACTGCTGGAACCATGAGAATATTTGTAACACAGCAGTAGCAAAAATGCCAGTCACAGACAGGTTTCAATTATATGTAAGGATGTTAGTTTTTTTATCTTACTTAATCAGGAAAGCAAAGTATAAAAACTATCAATTATATGTAAGGCTGTTAGTCATTTATTCTCTACTCGCCAATTTCCAGACAAATTTGAAAAAACTGTCTCTCCTAACAGCTCTTTTGTTTTATGTTTTTAGTCAATGTTCCATTATCTCCTCCTAGACATTCTATTTTTCAAAGAAGTTGTTCCATTCTAGCATGTAGGTGGAAGAGGGATTTCTTACCTGCTAAGGTCTTACTAGTTCAGATGTCATTAGCTAGCAAAGTGAAAGCACAAAATCAGACAATGGCTTTGACAAAAAGCATATTAGGGTGCAAAAGGCTACACAAAAGCTATGCTTTCAACACTTTTCTGCTACATGTGATGTAAAAGGATAAATTATTTTCTGCTACATGTTATTCTCAGGGTGATAAGAAAATGAATAGAATGAGTAAAATTGAATTAGTAAAAAAAATATTGTAAGAAAAGAATAACATGTAAAAATCACACAATCTCAAGACCCCAAATGCCATTCTTTTCCCCATATTCAAGCCACTAAACTAGTGATGTGTGTGAATCCATGAACTAGTTTAAGCATGCCAAAAAAATGGGGATGTCCATGGAAAATGGCCTAAAGGGATGATGGACAATAAGTGAAGAGGTAAAAAGTAGAGAAGCATTGGGGGAAAAAGGTAAAAAAGCATTGGCCATCATGCCATGGGATGTGTGAAAAGGAAAACATGATTGAGAAAATTTAGGATTTGTGCCTGCCACTGTCTAGGCAACCGAACTAGCAGAATATTTGTCAATAAAACTTCTTTGTTGGGTTTGGATGGCTTGAGCAAAGGGCTAACTAACCAACCGAAAGTGGACTACTACCTTAAACATTAGCTTATCTGCTACATTGATAGTGAAATGCCTAATGATTTATTAATGTTTCGACCTTCTAACTAGCACAAAAGGATCTACTGGTAATTTCCCTAATATAAGAATTATGAAACTTCCTTTTCTCCTTTGAAAAAATTGGGTTACATCATGTCATCTAAAGATTACTGGAGACTAAAAACCTGATGATCTTGAATTTCATAATACTTTATTCTTTCTTTACCCCTTTTTTTTTTGCCTCCTTTTGGTACTTGGATGTTAATTAATATTTTTTTTTTCAAATCTTGGTCATACTTTTTGGCTTCCTTTTGGTAGTAAGATGTAGATTAATGTATATTTTATCAAATCCTGATCGCAGTTAGAAGCACCATCAACATCATATCGAGCTATGGATAGTGTTAACAGTAGAAAACATGCTTTATTCAAATTATATTATCAAACCAGTGACAGTGAGCCTCTGCTATTTGTAGCAATCGCATTCCAAACATTGATCACATCTGAAAATTAGAAAAACATACTCTCTATCTATAGTAGGGTCTGTTTTTTTACTCTGCAAAGAGCAGTTGCACGATTATCTAGATAACCACTTTTTATTTCATCAAAGAAAAAATGGTGCCCTTGGGTCAAACTCATTCATTGTATTTCATTCACCATTTTATATTTAAGATATAGCTTAGCATTAGGTCAGGCTAATTGCAAGTAAGAATCAAAATTAGGTCAATAATACTACAAAATTCATCTTGTGTAAAAGAAACTGGGTGATTTTACCCTTTCACTAGAAAGAAACTTGTCATTTATACAATATAAGCATAAGCATATTAAACAATTGGCTTAATGTGCTTCAAAGTTCAAGCACATACATTGAAAAAGAAGGAAAAAATGATTGTATAACAAGATACTGTAAAGCAACCATCCTTAGCCATTTATGTGCACAAGTATTGGAAAGGAAGTGGCATAACAATGGCTTTTTGAGAGCTCTTCTAAGAATAATAATTAATGAATTTCATCCACAAATTTCTAGCTCTGTGCGTGTTCCACATCTACAGAACTTGGACTGCAAGGACTTAACTTTTTGTCCCGGCTCAAAAGCCTCTTAAATGACCGCAATGTGGCAGCCATTGGTGATTTCATCTCATCTTCAGCACACCTACTTCCAGAAGGGGATAAAGAGGAGGAAGTGCACTCACTTGGAATATCAATCACCAACATTCCATGACATCTACCATTAACATTACCACAATCTGAAGAAGAAGATGGTGTAGATGATGGAGGAGAAGGTGGCTGCTGAGAACTCCCTTCTTCCTCTGCCAAGGAAACCCCAAAAGAACTAACCTGTGTCTGGTTTCCCCAAACCAACACATTTGTGGGAAAATTTGAAGACTGTGAGCCACTCACAGCACCTGAATTCTCTTCGTGAGCTAAAGATGATGGATCAATGTTCCCTGAGAAATTACTCTCTTCACTTGTTTTAGACGATTCAAAACCAACAGGGTTCCTACAAAGAGGGCAAGTGGAGTGCGAATGGAACCACATGTCAATGCAATCCACATGGAACCCATGATTGCATTTGGGCAAAAGCCTGGCCTTTTCCCCTTGAACAATCTCAGAGAGACAAACTGCACACTCCAAACCTTCTTTGAAGTCCTCAGGTTGGAACACCAACACCGGCAAGGACCTTAAAACTGAAGGGTCAAGCCCAACTTGGTGGGTCTCATAGACCACCGGGTCTTGCCCGGGGGCGAACACAAACCGGCGGCGCCTCCGCCGCCTCTGGCGAGGCTGAGGAGCGGCGTTCTCCCCCATGTTCCACCAGAACCATTTTGCATAGAGATGAAGCACAAGAACAAACACAACCACCATGAAAAGGAACACTATAGCCACCACCATGATCTTCCCTGTTATCTCAATTGTATTAGATTCACCCAATGGGTTGTCACTAGACACGGAGGTCGCAGTTGGACCCATGTTTAAAAAACGAGACTTTCTGACTCAGGTGAAGGTTTGAACACACCCAGACACAGAATTAGTCTTATGGGAGAGGGAGAGTGAAAAAGGTTGAAGCTTTGTATGGTTTGAGTGTTGGAATGGGAATGGGGAAGTGAGAGTGAAGAGATAAGGGAAAGTTGAAAGATGGGTTTTTTGGTTTGGCTTGTGAATGGGGTTTGGAACAAGAAGAAGTGAGGAAGGTGAGGGGAATAAGAAGAAGAAGAATAAGCCTCCACTTTGGGCTACAAAGACTTCAACTTTGGAAGAAAGGAGGGGAGAAGAAGAAGGTGGTGATTTTGGAGTCAATAGTCAATGGCTTAATTGTTGAGAAAAATAAAATTTAATTTGAATTTATTACAATTATTTAATTGAATAAAATGAAAAGATGGATTCAAAAATGTGGTTTTATTCAACTACTTGTATCCTAGAATATTGGTAGGACTTGTTTGTTTTGAAACCATTAGCTTTACCTTTTATTTATTGTTTTTATTTATTGTTAGAAAGACTTTTGAAAGTATAGAGATAGGTTCTTTGCTTTCCCCTTTGACCCGTCTATTGAATTTAACCACTAATGACTCAGATTCAGATGTCCCAAAAACAATTATAACTTTGGATTAAAAACCACACACTTGGATAAATGTTTTTAATGTTATCTTTTGTTATAATTTAAGTTTTTTTTTTTCATATTAATATGTGTTCACATTTAGTGAATTTTTTATTGTGTATTATTTTTGACAAAAGAATAACACTAAAAAAAATCCTTGTGAAACTGTATCCAGATTTTGCTTATGAGAAATATTGATAGTACTGATTTTGTAATCAAAATCTAATACAATCTTTTTTTCAGTTAAATGTCACATTGCACATTTGTTTTTCCTGTTGAATGTTTAATGTTTGGGATTTTGAGAGAACTCCACCAAGTATGCTATAATATAGAAAAGTTATTAGATGATTTAATAAAAAAAATCATAAAATTATTTCCAACCAAATCATAAATCATACTAAAACTATGAGAAAATAACTAAATAAAAACTAATTTAATTAATTATTATATTAATTAAATTAAATATTATTTTACATATTAATAAAATTATTAGTATTTAAAATAATTTTTATTATTAATAAATAAATTTTAAATTGATATCAATTAACTATCAAAATTTTAAATAACAACTTTAGAATCTATTTATTTAGAATCTATTTAGAGTGTATGATAATTATAGTTAAAATCAACTAACTAATTAAATATCAATTTAAAAATTATTTATTAATAATAAAAAATAATTTAAATATTAATAGTTTTTTAATTATTAAAATAATATTTAATTTAGTTAATATAATAACTAATTAATTTTTTTAGAATTAATTTTTATTTAATAATTTTTTTATAAAAATTACTAATACTAAATAATAAAACATCAAATATATAAATAAAAACATTAAGTCTAATAAGATAAATATCAAAATTATCAAACATTCTGAATAAAAAAAAAGGCACTTATTATTTAACATCTTATTTATTTATAATATATAAAAACTAAATAAAATTACTTATTATTTTCAATAATGACCTATTATTAAATATTGTTTGTAATATATGATGGTTTATCATATATATATATGTTCCACCGTGGTAAAGGAATAAAATAGTTATAATTTCTTAATTTTTTTTGTATAATATTTTGAAATCTTGTGATTTAATATTTTTTAAATATTATAAATTTAAATTTTAAAGTTTTAATCACAAAAACTTTTAAAACATTTGCCCCTAACATAATCTAAATCTATAACTTGTACATTGCAATGTTTCATTTGAATTATTTCCTGACGTTTTTAAGATTTTTTTTAATTTATATTTTATAAATAAACATTTATTAACACAAGAATTTTTATTCAGTGAACAGTATGTTTATGCAATATGAGACTATGTTTACATATTATTTATTTTGAAACGTATATTCACAAAGAAATTAAAATATACACATAAAAATATATTTGAATCCTAGTTTATATTTCTTTAATTTTGTAATCGATTATATCAATAAAGTAAGTTAATTTGATCTAAATTGAGATGGTTTAAATTTATATAAATGATCCCATTAAAAAGTTGAATCTGATAAAGACAAAATGAAACTATGCCAATTTGTTATAGAAACTGTTCATATTATTTTGTATTACTCGAAAGCAAGTTCTTGTTATCCCATTCTCTGGAATGCTCTGCATGCAGAATTTTAAACTACACTTTACCTAATTTTTGACCTTTAAACTTTCAAAATTGACCCTATTTTTTTTGGACACTATAAGCCATAATATTAATATTATAAAAGTTGTTGGAATCCCAAATCGACTAAAGATGAAGACAATTCATTATAGATAAATGATTGCAAATCTTACCTCATCAACTGATTTTATGGAATTGAATTAGACTTAAAATCCATTTTGTAATAAAAGTTAAATATACTTTTTCATTTATTTATTAAAATATAAAATTGGTTTTTCTCTTAATTCAAATTTTAAACAATTTTAGTAAATAAATTATTAAAATAAGTTTTTAATTCTTTTAAAATAATAAACGAATCTTTAACTAGAGCTCTATTATAATATTTACATTAACATAAAATATTTCAACATTCTAACTTCTACTTAAAAATTTGTTTATCTCTTAAAAAAATTGATAATTACTCATTATAATAGTTTTTTTTACTACAAATACTTAACAATTCTAAAGTTTGGAATAAAGTAAAAAATCAAAGTGTATCAACAAAAATATATATTTAATCTTAATATTATATTTATTAAGTGCAAAAAAAAAATATTAAAATACATAAACATCTTATCTAATACAAACTTTTAAATTTGCTAAAAGGAAACAGTAATACGAATTACGTGAGCATGAAATTTGAACGTCTAAATTAACCTTCATTATCGAGGAATAATTGAGGGTGTTTAATATCTAAATTTGGGTTTAGATTCTCTTTTTGCCTTGATTCTTCACCAAGGAGTTTTAATTATTTTATAATTATTGTTTTAATTCAATAATTTGAAGTTAAGTGTGGACTCTTCACCTAATTAACTACTTTAGCAATGGTGGATCCAAGTCACATTCTTCGTGCTAAAGAAGTCAAGTTCATATTGAAGAAGTCAAATTAAAATAAAAGAGCAACTTTGACTATAAGTTCTCAATTATTACTTAATTTACCAAGAGAAGAAGAAAATTGAAAATTACACTTATTTTAATGTTTTGGATTAGGAAGTAAAACTTCTAAGAAAGTGTGATGAAAGTAGAATTATTTAAATTAATATAAATAGGATAGAAGATGGAGAAAAAGTTTGTGATTAATTTGATAGATATAATAAATTTAAAAATATTATAAATATATATAATAATTAATTTACTTATATTATTATAAATTAATTTTAATTAAATAAAAGATAATAATTTTAATTTTATTATTACTGTTATTTAATTTATTTATTTTTATCATTATTGTTTATTATTTATAATTCTTTTAATTATTTTATTATAGTTGTTCTTTTCATAAATTTATTATTAAGTTTTTATTTTAATCATCATTTTATATATTTATTAATATATTTATTCTTTTATTAATAATTATTATTTATTATATTATATAAATAATTATATTTATTTTATTATAATTTAAATATAAATATGAATGAATTAATAATATAAAAATATAATAATTATAAAACCAAACCAAACCAAATAAATTACATAAGACGGAAGAGGAAACAAAAAGGTTAAAAAATAATGAAAATTATTTTTTGATTAAGCTCGTTAATCTATATTCGAACAACTTAATTACTACCAAATAAATTTTGAGATAAAGTTTCAAATTAAGACGCACTCTCAAAATACTTAATTTGTATCTTATATATTAAAAAAAGTTTAAATGAATCGTAAATTTAAAAAATGGTTAAACTTGAATGTTGTGAAACTTAATCTAATCTAAACTACTTTTGATCCCAAACTCTTGGTTATTACCACTTAACAAAAAACTATTTTGATTAATATATTGTGAGAAATATGGAACTAATTGCAGACAATATAATGAAGGAAGATTTGGTCCCTGTTAATTAATTATTAGCAATAATTCAAGAAAGATTCAACTACCAATTGGATTATTAATATTGAACATGGTTGTCTTTATTAATTACCCTTATTATCGTCATTATGTGAAAATAATAATTTACTCAAGAAAGTGGCAGATATTAGAAAAAATATATGAATGGAATTAAAAAGTATTGCCATATGCATGCATGGATTATAGATTGTGGATTATGATTTAGCATAATGTTGATGAAAAATATAAGAAAATCAGAAATTAATCTTAAAGATAAGAAATGATTAATTATTATATTAACTAAATTAAATATTATTTTAAAAATTTAAAAAATTTAAAAAATATTAATATTTAAAATAATTTTTATTATTAATAAATAATTTTTAAATTAATATCTAATTAATAAAATTTTAATTATCAAAATTTAAACTACTAACTAATTAGATAATAAGATTGACAACTAAATTTTTTTAATAGCTAGATACTAATTTATAAATTATTTATTAATTAATAACAAAAATATATACCAATAATAAAGGCATTAATTTTCCAATAAAATAATGTGAAATTAATTAAGCTCTATGTATGATCTTTGAAAATATTGTAACTATAGGCATATTAATTAACGCGTTTTTCGCCCATGATTTGGGGATTAATTGCCCTAAACAAATACAAACTTAGACACAATGATTTTTCCTCCTCATTATGACTACTGATGGTATAATTTTAACTTTTTTAATGCTTTTATTTTTCTCAAAAATTTGTTTTATATTTTTTATATTGAAGTTGGGTCACTCAAAAGTTGATGTTATTAGTTACCCACATTGAGGGTATCTTGGAGATGTTTTAAATTTACTTATTTATTTATTAAAAATTAACAGTTGAAAAAAAAAATTTAATTTGCATTTAATTTTTTTAAAATTTAAGAATAACACATTTTACTGTCATGTCAAATAAAAAACAATTAAATAAATGGTTAATCCAAAAATTATTGTAACAAACTGACATGAGAGTATAATTTTTGGATAAAATATAATATTTTAAGTGTGGGCTCTTTGATTTTTTAGGTTGTAAAAAGTTGAAGTGTGAATAAAAATTTCTAAAAGTGTGTGTTATTATAAAACATCATTTGAAACAAAATTTGTAAAAGAATAATGAGAGTAGTTTAGAAGTTATGTGACACGATAAGACTATTTTAAAAGAATAAAACTGTCACTTTCTTAATTGTATATACTTTGTTTAGATTGAGTTTACCAATTTTTTTTGTTTACAATTATATTCAATCATAATTAAAATTGGTTAAAAATATTGTTGGAGATCCACATTAATTAGAGATTAAAAATTTACATAATATAATAATATATAAGTGTGGATGTACATCTCACCCCATCAATCAATTTTATGAGGTTGAGTTGGACTTAAAGTTAGTTCACTTTATAATATAGTATCAGAGTCATTTTGAACCTATCCTATCAGACCACCCACTTTCATAGTGCAAACTTTATCGTATCAGTCAGTTTTATGGAGTTAGTTAGACTTAAAGTTCACTTTATAATAAATATATTTTATTGATTTTTTATAAAACATGTTAAAATACAGCCATATCCAGTAACTAATATAGATTATCATAAGTTAGATTTGAATTGAGTTAAAAAATATATAATTTTTTAAAATATGGACCAAATTGAATCCGACTCATTTGAATCAGACTGAGTTAAAAATTTATAATTTCCTTAAATATGATTTAAATTAAACTCAACTTACTTAACATATGTTGAGTGGGTATAAACCAAGTTGATTTGAAACCATCTTCCAACAAACTTTATAATTGTTTTAATCATCTTTCCTTATAACTATTTACTACTTTTAATTATTTTTAATTATGTAGATTGAAAATTTAAACTTTTTATAGTTATACTATTCTTTACTAGTATTTGAGAAAATCAAAATATACTTAAACGAGTTAATTCACTTAATTCATAAATTAAATAATAAAATTTCTAATCCATAAAGTTAAGTCATTTTTAGTTCAAACTAGTAGTTGAGTAATTTTTATAAAATAAAATTATTTTTAAAGGAAGAGTTTTAAGTTATTTTGAGATTTTTTTTCTTACTCAATTGAAGATTTTGTATTAAATTAAGTCTAAATTCCATTAACTTGTTTTTCTTTCTCTAATTAGTGTCTTATCTTCTGGTATGTTTTTACTTGCTTTAATTTCGTGATGCAGTTTGTTTTTGTCAAATATTTTTAATAACTGTTTGAAAGGTGTTAGAAAGTCAAATATTCTTATTTTTTATATAAGGTTAAATCTTTCTGAAGTGATTGATATATATATAATCTTTTATTAGAAGTAAGTAAAAAAACACTGATATAAACTCTTATAACGGAAATCTAAACAGTATTTACATAATAAAACATAAAATTATTTTTTATAATGAAACCAATAATATAAAATGGTTACGTAAAAGAAAAAAGTTAAGAAAAAATTAAAAGGATTTGGTTTAACAATTACACCTGCTTCTTGCAATTTGTCTTCTTGAGAATAGCTCCTATCATTTGTCATCTACGAATTCCGTAGCTGGAATAATTGGAATTAAGCCATTTGTTTCATATTTAGTCATATGCTTTATGGCCTGCCAAAGAACACTGCCCAATGTTCTTTTTGGATAAAAAACCCGACATAATTATTCTTCTTTTCAATGAAAATGCTTAGAATAACAAAACCTTAAAAACCCATAATAGCTTTTTTAAAATAAATAAGATATATTTATCAGTTGCAAGTTACGAACGAACAAAATTGTTGAGAAGTATTGCAGATAAACATGTGGAATCCATCACAGAAACTTTTTTCTGAAAAAAGACAAAGAAAAGTACCGAAATTGTGTTGCAAAAGATTATATAATTAATTAGAAGAAGCTGATTTAAAGTCTCTTCTTAATATTTTTTTAACATAGACCACAGAGGAAATAGATTAAGAATTTAAGGTTAATGGCATTAGCATGAAAATGACCTCTTACCACCCTATAACAGTTATACTTCTTGAGCGGGAATAAGAATACTGCATATTACATTTCCCAAAATAAGCTATGCATAATAACTGCATACATTTGGAAGAACTTTCAAATCATTTTGAACTAACCAAAAAAATCTGTAATGAAGGAATCTTAGTTAGGCACAACACAGTTCTAAGAACATTATCTGCATATTGCATACATAATTACAATACAAATCACAGTGAGAAGAAAAGTATCAATGAACCAAAGGGAAACTCTCAGTGATGCTGGATGGAAGTACCATGTAGAGAATAGATACCAAAAGATCTGAGAAACTCTGTATGAGATTGAACACAGATTCTCCTAAGCTCTTCACCTGTCTGTGCTTTTGGACGAAATGATCAGTGATTTTGTTTCTGCAAAGAGGGCATGTGGTATGGTTCTTAAGCCAAGCACCAATACAATCAGCATGGTACCTGTGATTGCATACTGGTAGAGACCTAACCTTTTCCCCCTCACAAATTTGGCTCAGACACACTGAACAATAGTCCATTTCATCATCTCCTTTTTCCTTCACTGCATCACCATATCCCCAATGCTTGCAGATTTTGTGCAGCCTCTGGATGATGTAGTTTTGCAATGATTGAGCCACAAAAGCAATGGCTGTGAGGATGGTGAGAATGGTATTCATGTTGATGATTGAGCTTGGAGAAACCACAAAGGAAGTTGGCTTTAAATTGGCCTTTTTCCTTTTATATGATGTGTCAAGAAACCTCACAGACCCCAGTTGGTTTTAAAAGCATTGAAAAATGTTCCAATTTGATTAATTATTAGAGCCTATTATATTGCATCATGTGGCAAAAAACATCGAATTATAAAACCAGTAGTCATTGTTGTTATCATCTTTGGTTCTTTATGCAGGGAATAGATTGAGGTTTGAAGGGCTACTAAAATAAAATAGAAAGCTGACTTGGATAGTTGTTTGGTATTATCAAAATTATATAACAATTTTGACTCACTTATATATTATTTTTCTTATATTATAATGCAAAATTAACTAACTACTTATAAAAAAAAAACTAGATTAGATTTTATCAATGCTTTTTTATCTAACAAACCAATTTTTAATATGTGAATTATATTATAATACTCATGTCAATTGACATAATATTTTAATATCTTAATTGGTATAGTAGTTGATCATATAAAAAAATTAACAATAATTTATTTTAATAATTTTTTTACGATAAGTACTCAAATTTAAAGTTTAGACTAAAAGACGATAAAAATCAGTTTTGCGTGAAAATTTATGAATAAAAAGTATATTTAATCTTAATTTTTAACATGTAACATTATTAAAATACTTTTAAAAAAGATTGATGTTTATGGTAATTCTATTCTCGAATAAAACTGTCTCTTGCATTAAAAAAATCTACATTATATTCACGTTTTGTAATTAGACAAGTGATTATCTGTCTTTTGTATGTATTAAGTATTTTGTAAAACGATTTGATGTGATCCCATGTCATGGCTTGTTTTTAACAACTTTTTTGGTTCAGATTACTTTTACAACGTGTTTGGCTTACAAGGTTAGAAAACAGCTTAAAAAGTCAGAAGCACTTAACAACTTGCCTTTTGCTTCTGCCTTTTGTTAAAGGAGTTCTTATCGGTGAGTCAGTGGAGAAGAAGAGGAAGCGTCTAACTTGGAAACATATAAGATGACTGCCATAAATTACCATTGAAAATTCTTCATATTATTTCTTTTTTTTTTCTTAACCTTTATCTCATACGTTAACATATATATAAATCAGGGAATAAGATATTTGACTTTATATTATTTGTTAAACCATAAAAAATTCTTTCAAATCATAGTTAACTATATATATACTTTGTCACATGTTATTTTTTTTTCTATTTCTTCTAGATAAATAAATTTTTTAAAAAATATTTTTATTACGAAGTGGGCTTTAAGTTTTAACTCAACCTCATAAAATTGACTCATGAGGTGAGGTTTGAGTGTGTGATAACATATTATGGATGATCCGATAACGGTCGAATAGCGGGTGGTCTGAAAAGCCAACAAACACAAACACTTGCTAGGATATGTTCGAAATGATCTGATACCATATTACGAAATGAACTTTAAGCCTAACTCAATATCATAAAACTGGTTTATGAGGTGAGGTTTGCACCTCACTTATATACAATGAATTGTCCTGATTTCTAGGTAGGATCTCCAACAATTTTCCTTTTTAATTAATACTATTATTTCCTTTTTAAAAAATTTTAACACCAAAAAAAATATTACAGATGATTTTATTCATAGTGTACACAATTAGCTATAAAAGTGTAACTTAGGAAGTATTAAAAGATTTCAAAGCAAGGTTTCTTGTTTGAGAATGTTACAAGGACGTTGATTTCGTATTAACATTGTTGCCTTGAAGCCACAACTACCTCTCTAAAATTCTTAATTATGTATTATATACCTAAATTGTGTTTTTCCCTTTAACATACGTACACTTAATTTTCTCAATACTTATTTTTGCGTCTACAAAAAGTTATATAGCTTTATATGTTGATACAAGTTTGGTTAATTATTACTATTATTAATTATGCTTGCAGTGAAGTATAATTCACTACAAGTATGTGAAATATCTATTAAGTGTTTTAACGAAAAATTAAATGTAATTGTAGGTTTCTTTAAATGTTTTACAATTTCCAACTTAAATTGTGTTTTTTCTTTAAGATTTTATAATTTAAATGAACATAGTTAAGATAAATATTAAATTTATTATCATAAGAATGAAAGTTTATATATATTTATGATTATCATATTTATGAATATCACTTGTGTTATTATCTCTTCAATCTCTTGTTTAATTTTATATGGTGGAGGATCCCGCACGGCATAACTATAACAATAGTAACGCATAAAATTTTGAAATTATAATGATAATAAATTACCCATATAAATAAAATAGTAATTTTAATTTTTTAATTTTTTAATTTTATTTAATGCTTTTTTTTCCTTTTAGAAACTATTGTGAAAGCACCTTACCTTTTTAAGAATTAAAATAGTAGTTTATTTACTTTTTATTTAAGCTCAATCTAATTTTTGTAGTCTCTTACAAAAACTTAGCAGAATATTTTATTCCAATAAATTCCTTTAAAAAAGTTAGGCACTTTCTTTTGGACCGTTTGGTTGGAAATATGTCCGAAGTCTGCAATAATGTCTGTTTTTTCATCGTTGTTACAATTTTTTTCACTAAATTATTACCTTTTTTAACATTTTTTTTATTTTTTTATTTTTTTATTTATAGATGTGAATACACAATTTTAAATATAATCTTATTTTCGTTCTTTCAATTAATTGATCAAGTAAATGTTTAATACATTAATTCTCTAAACTATTTAACCGACAATAAAATATTAAATTCTACGGTTTAACGTATCTAAGTACTCAACTATTTAACCAACAATAAAATATTAAATTCTACGGTTTAACGTATCTAAGTACTCAACTATAGAGTCTAAAACTCCAAGAATCCAATTATAGCATTCTTTTAGGAATTTAATAAAAAAATGTCGAAAAATTCCACTTAACAAAAAACTATTTGATTAATATATTTGGAGAAATATGGAACTAATTGCAGACAATATAATGAAGGAAGATTTGGTCTCTGTTAATTAATTATTAGCAATAATGCAAGAAAGATTCAACTACCAGTTGGGTTATTAATATTGAACATGGTTGTCTTTGTTAATTACCCTTGATTATCGTCATTATGTGAAAATAACAATTTACTCAAGGAAGTGGCAGAGATTAGGAAAATAAAATATGAATGGAATTAAAAGTATCGTCATATGCATGGATTATGATTTAGCATAATGTTGATGAAAAATATTCTAAACACTATAAGAAAAAGTCATTAAATAAAAAATAATTTTAAAATAAAAAGTAATTAATTATTATATTAATTAAATTAGATATTATTTTAAAAAATAAAAAATTATTAGTATTTAAAGTCGATTTTATTATTAAAAAATAATTTTTAAATAGATATCTAATTAGGTACCAAAATTTTAATTCTGAATCTTAAAATTTTTGTATCTAATTAAATATTAATTTACAAATTATTTATTACATAATAATAAAAACTATTTTAAATATTAATAATTTTTTAATTTTTTAAAATAATATTTAATTTAATTAATATAGTAACTAATTATTTCTTGTTTTTAAAACTATTTTAACAAAATAATTATTCTTTATTTATAATTACTAAAAGTTTATAAAAGAATTACAGAAAATGATAAATATATATAAATTAAAATTACTTGAGAAAAAAGTGACAGTTGTAAAGTAATGCACATAAGTTTTTAAAAAATATAAAGAGATTGAGAGCCAATGAAAAGAGTTACAAAAATTGCATAACATAAATTATAAAAAGCAAATAAATGACTTAAAACAATCACATAAGAATAAATTAGATCCAAGTTTAATAAAATGAAACCAAGACATGATAAAAATATTATTACAAACTAAAAACAAACAAAATTAACAAAGGAATGCATAGAAAATAAAAATAATACTAACATATAACCTTAAACAGTATAACTATTCCCGATAGTTGTGTAATATATTTTCACATAGAATATATTTATGAATATATTTTATTCTAAAAACTTAAATATTGAAGCATGTTAAAAAAAATATCCTTGTAGAGTATAAGCTGAAGATGTGCAGAATAACATGGTTGAATATATCTCAATCCCATGAGACTGTACGAACACAATTACATGATTCAATATATCTATATCTAGACCTTTTGAGACAATATCTGTATAACCAACAAATTTAATGTAATTAACTATAAATACGAACAATGAAATTCGTGTTAATTGGATCAACACTGAACTTATAAAGATGATGATAATCCTTAATCTTCGAATATCGAACACTAACTTAAACGATAAAAAATTTCTACAGATATCTTTACTCTTGACCGAAAGTCAAAGATCGAGACTCGTGATCAAGAAGACGAGACTTTGTCAGCCCATACAAGAACAATCTTTATATAATTTAATAAACTATTTTATTAGTGACATGTTTTAATCCAAAATCTTGAATATCTTATCTTAGTAATTTTATTACGGTACTTCGTTTAAAATTTTATATTATTGGACTTGTATCTTTCTTATGGGCCTTGTTCCAAAGCCCAAGTTTTTTTTCCTTTAGTATGTATAAAACATTAGCTATGTAAGAGTCACGGTAATGAAAAAGAAAGAATGAGAATACAATTTTGTTTCTTCCAAAATAGTCTTTCTTCTTCCTTGCCCACACTATCATGTTCTTTTCTTTCTTCATGAAATCATGAAATTCAAGATGGTATTAGAACGGGTTGGACCCGGTCTGACTTGCGCTCGCTCTGATATTTCATTTCTTCTTCATTTTCTTTTTGTTCTTGTATCCTCTTGTTTTGTTTCTTCCATGGCTTCCGAGGACCCTTCACAAGACCTAACGAGTCCCTACTACCTTCATCTCGGAGAGAATCCACAAGCAGTGCTAGTTTCGCCTCAATTTGATGGTAGTAACTATCATTCATGGAGTCGTGCGATGAAAAGGGTTTTGCTCTCGAAGAACAAATTTAATTTTGTTAGTGGAGAGATTTTAGAACCAACACTCAAGAGCAATCAATACGAAGCATGAGAACACTGCAATATCATTGTGATTTTGTGGATAAATCGGAGTCTTATCACACAAATTGCTCAAAGCGCCATTTACATTGACGGTGCAAGGGATTTATGGGAAGATCTGAAGGAGAAATTTTCCAAAAGCAACCATTTTCACACTTCTGATCTCCTTCAAGAAATAAATTTGATCAGGTAGGGAGAGAGAAACATTCTGGAATAGGGGAGATGGGGGTTCTCGGCGCTGGGAAGGTTCGTAGGCCACATCCTTCATCAAGCAGTATAACAACCTTCTTCTTCTCAAATTTCCTGGACAACTATGGTGAATATGATATGATCAAGGTCTTTCAATGTTGGGCCAGAGTCAAGGAAGTCTTCATATCTCGTAGGTGTAATAGATGGGGAAGGAGATTTGGTTTTGTAAGGTTGTTTGACGAGGAGAATGCGAGCAGGTTGGAGAGGGAGATGGACCAGGCGTGGGTAGGTAGGATGAAGTTGTACGTTAATATCCCACGATATAGAAGGGTTGAGCAAGAGAGAATCGTCTATCAAACTAAGGATAAGGAGGGGAAGGCGGTGGGAAAAACCAATGAAGAAAGGAATCGTTATACACATGAACAAAGGGTGAAAAGCAACAAAGAGGAGTGGAGAGGTAACAAGGGGAAGAAGAAGATGGAATGGAGAGTGTCAAGTGGAAAATAAACATACGCAAGTGTGGTGAAAAAATCACCACAAGGAGAGTGGAAGGGGACCATCATTGAAACTAAGCAAGTTACCTTACCTTGGATGAGTAACAGTGTAGTGGGGTTCTTTGCAGCTGGCTTAAGCTATAATCAACTATGTGAAGAGTTCATAGTGGGAGGTATGAATACGGTTAAAGTAAGGTACTTGGGTGATAATATGACACTGTTAACGCCTACTGAAGGGGAAAGGATGGAAGATGTCATTGGTCTCAATAAGTTGTGGTTCGAAAGTGTCTTTGAGGCTATTGAGCCATGGACAAATGCATGTGTTGCAGGTCATAAAATAACTTGGGTCAGATGTTACGGGCTCCCCATTTCGCTTCTGGAACAAAGATTGTTTTTCTCAAGTTGTAAGTGAAATAGCTTCTTTGGTGGATATTGACAAGGCAACGGAAGCATGGGATAATTTGGAATATGCCAGACTCCAAGTGCGTGCCCTCAAATCGTGTAGTGCTAGAATAGCCAAGGGAATGAAGATTAACGGCCAAGTGTACAACATTTGCATTGAAGAAGAACAACCTTATCTATTCGGAGAAAAATGCAAGTGCACGTTCAATCACTACGAGTCATCAGATAGTGTGACTTCATTAGAAATCATTTGTGGAGGAATCAATGTTATCAGAAAAGAGTGACGAGGGAATGGGTATGTATGTAACGGAGGAGGTGCGGCGACCGGCGGTAGTAGGGGAAAGCGGGAAAGTTGGAAGCTCGTATAAGATAAAAAAAAGTCGAGGAAGGGTCTGCACAATGTAAACGTGGGCAAGAGATCAGTGTGAGTGTTTACACAAATAAGGAAAAAGAAAAGCTGGTAGAGCAGGTAGGGGAACTAGCTATCTCCGTAGCCCATTTGGTCCATGTTGCATGTAGAAGCAACTCTGTCCAAGTGGCGCTGATCAATCTCCTTGTAGCTATGGAGGCATCGAGTGGTGCAAATGTCAATAAAGGTATGGGCCATGAGGGGAGCGCGGAGGAGGCCCATAGTGAGAGAGGGGTACATTTTTTAGGCAAGGAAGTTGGGCCCAACAGCGATATGTGTGGCCAAATCGCAATAATGCCTGGCCCAGCCCGAATAGAGTCTGAAGGGATAGGGGAGAGTGTTTTGTCCTCTAGTGCTAGATTCGACGGTGTGGATGATGAAGGGCGTCCGAAGCGAGAAAGCAATACAGAAACTACTAGTGTGGAACACGAGTGCATGAAACACAGCTACACAACTGGGGAGAAGGTGTGAATGGGCACAGTAGCAGTATTAACGAGAAAGGAGATAAAAGACAGTCACAGTCTAATAGTGATGAATGTTGTAGTAGGGTAGACCCCGAACTGGCGGAGAAGATGGAATCAACACAGTATGTTGCCGCAAGGGAAGGCTCAAATCGGAGCAGGAAACCTTTATATCGGCAGTGGGACATAGTCAAGGGTGAGTACAAATTTTAATTCTCTATCTGATGGGGATATAGCTAATTGCATTAGCAGATTTCGAAGTGTTGGAAAAGGTGAGGATCAGAGAATGGTATGGGAAGCAGGGAAACAAATTGGGGCTGTCTGTCACAAGATTGAGCATGATGTCATCAAGGAATTAGAGAGAATGGAAGCAAGAGACACTGAGGTTATGAAGAAGTACGAGGAGGGAAATAAGGGGAGTTTCTCATGATCATCTTGAATCTGAATATAAGAGGTCTAGGGGGAGCGAAGGCCAGATACTTGAGGAACATTATAGCCAATGACAGTATGGAGGTGGTATGTCTACAGGAAACCAAATCAGTAGAATTTTTGGATTCTATATGCTTTTCACTATGGGGGAACAATGAAGTAGGCTGGATTCATAATGAAGGGTTAAGAGGAGCTGGAAGCTTGCTGGTTATGTGGCATAAGCAAGCGTTCCAGTACGAAAGTCATGTGGTGGGTACAGGTTCCATTGTCATACTTGGGCTGCATACCAAATCCAATCTAAGATGTGCGGTGGTCAGCGTATATGCGGCATATAATATAAGCAATAAGGAGTCACTCTGGGAGGGTCTTACGGTCTTGATAAACTCCCATCTGAACTGGGCATGGTGTTTGTGTGGTGATTTTAATGCGGTGAGGGTAGAAGTGAAAGGAAAAGTGCACGTGAAAGGGGGAGTAAGAAGAAAGAGATCAGTGGCTTCAATAACTTTATTGAAAATAACTATCTGGTGGAGTTGTCGTTAGTGGGCAAGAAGTATACATGGTATAAGGCAAACGGCACAGCAAAGAGTAGATTGGACAGAGTGTTGGTGTCGAAAGAGTGGCTGCGGAAATGGCCAATGGCTAAGCAATGCATTTTAGCAAGAGAGGTGTTGGATCACTGTGCCATAGTGGTCAAGTACATGTCAAGAGACTGGGGACCAAGGCCGTTCAGGACAATTGATGCATGGCAGTTGGAACCAGGGTTCAAGGAGATGGTGAGAGCTAAGTGGAATACGTATGTTCCTCAAGGCAACAATATAACTAAGTTAAAGGATAAGCTTAAATGCCTTAAGTTTGATTTCAAAGTATGAAATAGAGAGGTGTTTGGGCATGTGGAAACTGAGAGGAAATTTTTTTTGAAGGAAATAGAGGTTCTTGATGCGATAGATGAAACAGATAATCTGGAGGAATATGACAGGTTGAAGAGACTGGATCTTATTGGCCAATTGAGAGAGGCTAACAAGAAAATTGAGTCTATATTCAGACAGAAAGCCAGAACCAATTGGTTAGTGCATGGGGATGCAAACTCTAAGTACTACCATTCGGTAATAAGATGGAGAAGGCTAAGAAACGAGGTAAAAGGTGTCTATGTGGGGGTACGACTAGAAAATGTCCAATTCAGAAAGCTGTCTGCGGAGGTTAGTGAGAGCATGATATCTAATATAACAGAACAAAAGGTGAAGGAGGCGGTGCGGATGTGTGAGGGGTCCAAAAGCCCAGGCCCAGACGGGTTTAACTTCAATTTCATTAAGCACAATTGGGAGGCCCTTAAGCACGATATCCTCACCGCAGTTCAATCTTTTCAAGTAGATGGAAACATACCGAAAGGTTGTAATGCGTCGTTTATTGCTTTGGTTCCTAAAGTAAGGGATCCATCAAAGCTTGATGAGTATAGGCCTATCTCACTAGTGGGATCCATGTATAAAATCATATCAAAGGTGTTGTCTTGTTGTATGAAGAAAGTGTTATCCTTGGTCATCGATGAATGTCAATCAACATTTTTGAAGGATAGAGGGTTACTTGATAGTGTTGTTGTAGCCAATGAGGTTGTGGAAGAGCTAAGGAGGTGTGGAAAGAGGGGTCTATGCCTGAAAGTGGACTACGAGAAAGCGTATGATTCGATAAGCTGGGTATTTCTCATTGATATGTTGCAGAGACTTGGGTTCCATAGGAGATAGATCTTGTGGATTAATGCCTGTTTGGAGTCTGCATCGGTATCAGTATTGGTTAATGGTAGCCCCACATCGGAGTTTAAAATCACAAGGGGATTGAGACAAGGAGATCCTCTAGCTCCCTTTCTGTTAATTGTGGCCGCAGAAGGTTTGTCTGGACTTGTGAGGCAGGCGCTTACAGCCAACTTGTTGACAGGCATCAAGGTAGGTAGGAAGGAGGTTGAGGTTGGTGTTCTACCATTCGCGGATGATACGTTGTTCTTTTGTGAAGACACTTTTTCTAATGTGTTTACCATAAAGGCCATTCTCAGATGCTATGAAATTGCATCGGGGTTAAAGATTAATTTCCATAAATCAAAGTTGGCAGGAGTGAATGTAAGTAGAGAGACACTGGAGGTGTATGCAAAAACCCTGCATTGCAATCTAATGAGGGTACCCTTTAAGTATCTGAGATTTGAAGTTGGAGGTAATCCTACAAAGAAACTGTTTTGGGAACCGATCATTGATAGACTAAGTGCAAAATTGAATGTATGGAAGGGGAGATTTCTGTCTCTGGCGGGTAGGATATGCTTAGTCAAGTCGGTCTTCACGTCCCTCCCGCTTTTCTATCTCTCCTTCTTCAAAGCACCAGAAGCGGTATGTGATAAAATAATTAGTATCCAAAGAAGATTCTTATGGGATGGGGGAGGGAGAAAAGGACCATACCATGGGTGAGTTGGGAGAATTTGTGTAAACCCAAGGAGGAAGGTGGGTTGGGAATTAAAAATGTAAGACATTTCAATAGGGCGCTTCTCGCAAAGTGGAAGTGGAGGCTTATGGGTGAAGAAAAGGGTATGTGGAAACAAATACTGACATCAAAATATGAAACAGACATAGATCAAAGTTGCAAAAATAAGAAGAATCTTTCTTGGTGGTGGAAAGACCTAGGTAAGTGTTGTGGGGAGGGAGAAGAAGCAAGTTGGTTCCATGGTGAAATTGGTTGGAAGGTGGAAAGAGGGGACAAAGTGAGGTTTTGGGAGGATGCTTAGCTAGGTGGAATTCCTTTAAGCATCAAATACCCAAGATTGTACTCCGTGTCATCGGATAAGGGTAGGAAGGTGAGTGAAGTAGGCGTATGGGAGGAAGATGTATGGATTTGGAATTTGAGATGGAGAAGGACAAGGTTCCAATGGGAATTGGAACAAGAAAAGGAGATGATAACAGTGGTAGAAAGAATCCACTTGAATATGGAAAATCAGGATTCTCTGACCTGGGGTGACGATAGACAAAGCATTTTTACGGTAAAAGCAACATATGAGTGCCTAAGTAAACGTACCAGAGGCAGCCCAAGTCGGGTGTTTCAGCAATTACGGCAGACTAAAGCCTTCCCTAATGTGTTGGTAATAACATGAAGGGTTATGTTAGATAGATTACCGACTAGAGTTTGCCTGATGAGAAGAGGAGTAATGGTTCCTTCGCCTCTATGTGTGATGTGCTGCAGTGACAATGAGTCGACACAACATCTCTTCGTGGCATGTAAAGTTGCCCAATGTGTATGGGACCGCTGTCTTAGATGGGTGGGAGTACAATTTGTTCAACATAATGACTTGCAATGTCACTTTGAACAATTCTGTCTGCCCCAAATCAACCAGAAATAGAATTATGTTTGGAAAGGCATGTGGGTGGCGATAGTAAGGTGCTTATGGGAGCAAAGGAATATAATAGTCTTCAGATAAAGGGTAGTTGATGAGGAAGAAATTTTCCACTTGGCCCAAATCAAAGCGTGGTTGTGGATGAAACACAAACTACATTGTTCAACTATTCTTTAGCAGAATGGCACATTAACCCAGTTCAGTGTCTACTTAGTTAATTGTATCAAGAACAGTGAGGTGAGGAGCATGGAGGGTACTAGAAGGTAGAGTAGATTTAAGTTTGAGGAACCCCAACAAAAAGGTATCCTTCAAGTGGCATGAGCAGGGATAAAAAACATCCAACACAAGATTATATTATCAGAAAATAGATGTTACGAGGCAGTGAAAGGTGGAAAGGAAAGTGGCAGTATTAAGTTGAGAGCTGGGGGGTGGAAACAACTTGGCCAAATTGGTAGCTGAGGTGGTGGGCACGTATTTCTTGATATTCGCAGGGTGTGCTTCAGTGGTTGTGAACAAGAGCAAAGAAAACGTGGTAACACTTCCTGGGATATCAATTGTACTTCCATCTAGCACTCACGTCCAAGCTTTCGTGGTTGAATTCATAATCACATTTTTCCCTATGCTTGTCATATCTAGGGTTACCACTGATAACAGAGCGATCGGTGAGTTGGTAGGGATTGCCATTGGGGCCACCGTGCTGTTGAATGTGATGTTGGCAGGACCAATCACAGGAGCATCAATGAACCCAACAAGAAGTTTAGGCCCTGCGTTGGTGCACAATGAATTCAGAGGTATATGGATATATTTAGTGTCTCCAACGTTTGAGGTTTGGTTGGTGCATGGGTGTATAACACTATTCGTTACACAGATAAGCCACTGCGGGAGATCACCCAAAATGCCTCTTTCCTTAAAGGAAAAAGGCTTAGTGATGCCTCTACCTGATTTATATCAACTGTAACTCTTGCATGCAGAGTAGTTCTCACCAATTTTTATTATCTTCAACATCTCACCAATTGTATCAAGAATAGTGAGGTGAGGAGCATGGGGGTTCTAGAAGGCATAGTAGATTTAAGTTTGGGGGATCCCAACAGAAGGGTATCTTTCAAGCGGCATGAGCAGGGATAAAAAGCATCCAGCACAAGTTTATATTATCAAAAAATAGATGTTACGAGGCAGTGAAAGGTGGAAAGGAAAGTGGTAGTATTAAGTTAAGAGCTGGGGGTAGAAACGACTTGGCCAAGGTGAATGTAATTACTGGGATGATCTTGCTAGCTATGTCTATGTTATGTTGAGTTGGTTTTTATGCAGGTATAAACTAAATGTGCAGCCCAAATCGAAAAAACGTATAGGTAGTAGCTGGAGGGAGTGGGAACCTGTGAGAGATTACGCAGAGTTGCTGGGAAACTTGAAGAAAATTTGTTAAAACAGATAAGGGTTATTGGGTTGTGATCATAAGAATTGAGGAGTTGTATAGGATCGTATAAGGGAAGACTGAAGTGCACTAAGGCTCTAAGGAGTTGGGTAAATCATGAAGTGGGAGGTGGTGGTTGGAAACTACTAAAGTGGAAATATTAAATTAATGCACTATGGGTGAGGGATGAGATGCAGAACACGACTTGGGGGTCTGGGACTTGGGTCAACCTAATGGTAGTGGTTTGGCAGTATATGTTTTAGTAATGCTATGCCCAAGTGTGTGCTCTTGTTGTTGTATCTTTTGTATAAGGGTTTTGGGACACCCCTTAAGTGTCCCGTTAATATTAATTAATTCTTTGATGATAAAAAAAAGAGAATATTACACAGATTCTAGAATATTGTGGGAAGAATTGGATTCATTGCGACCCATTCCTACATGCTTCTGTAGTGTCAAATGCACCTACAAATTGTTCAAGACCATCCTCGAGTACGAAGAATCAGATAGAGTTATGTCTTTTCTAAAATGCCCCAGAGATACTTATAACAGTACAAAGACCCAAATTTTTCTCATGGAACCGTTACCAGGTATAAACAAAGTTTTTTCTCTTGCTCTGCAACAAGAGAAGTATATATGGAAGTTCCTCCTGGAATCATCAATGCAAAATCAAATCAAGTTTGTCATCTCACCAAATCTTTATATGGTTTGAAACAAGCCAGTAGATAGGGGTATGAAAAACTTGTCTAATATCTTTTAACCATAGGTTTCATCCAATCTCAAGCTGATAATTCTCTCTTTATCAAAAAATTAGAAAAAGAAATTATTGCTTTATTAGTTTATGTAGATGACATTATTTTAATCGGTGATGATATGCATGAAATAAATATTGTGAAGAACTTGTTGAATGTTACTTTTAAAATCAAAGACCTAGGTATATTGAAATATTTTCTTGGCTTAGAGATAGCACAAATACATGAAGGTATTCATCTTTGTCCAAAGAAATATGCTCTAGAGATCCTTGATGATGCAGGGATGCTAGGTGCCAAACCAACAACCACACCCATGCAGAAAAAGGAAGATAATATGTTTGAAGAAGTTGACATTCACGAACCTTCAAGTTATAGAAGATTCGTTGAACGTCTTTTGTATCTTGTAAATTCTAGATCAGATATATGCTTTGTAGTTCAACATCTGAGTCAATTTGTTCATAAGCCTACAATCCATCATCATCGTGTCATGTGCTACAACATGTGCTACAATACATAAAAGTTGCCCTTGCACAAGGTTTGTTCTATTCAAAGAAATTTGTTTTACATTTAAAAGATTTTAGTGACTCTGACTGGGCGTCATGTTCCATGACTCGACGCTCAACAACTGGTTTCTGCATTTTTTTGGGAGAATCATTGATTTCATGGAAAATCAAGAAGCAAAGCACGGTTTCTAGATCATCCCCAGAGTCAGAATACCGCGCCTTGGCTTCAACCTCATGTGAGCTGCAATGGTTGACCTTTCTTCTATGAGATCACCATGTCACCACCTCCAACACTGCATGTCTTTACTGCGACTCACAAGAAATCAGACATATTGCTCTTAATAGTAGCTTTTATGAACGTACAAAACACATTGACATCGACTGTCATGTTTGTAAAAGGCTGCAGCAGAATTTATTCCATCTCTTGCCCGTTCGATTTGTAGAACAACCTACAAATGTTCTAAGAAAAGCTCTCAAGCGAAATAGTTTTCAGAAACTTATTAGCAAGCTTGGAGTTCTTTGCATACATGCTCCAGCTTGAAGGAAGGTTTTAAGTTTTATGTTACTGGACTTGTATCTTTCTTATGGTCGTTGTTCCAAAGCCCAAATTTTTCTTCTCCCTTTAATATGTATGAAACATATAATGAAAAAAAATAATGAAAATAGAGTTTCGTTTCTTCTACGCTATCATGTTCTTTTCGTTCTTCATGAAATCCAAGACTTCGATATGTTCCCTTTCATGAGTAGTTTGTTTCATCTTTTACTGATTTTTGTTTTCTCTCACAAGTTTTGATACTTATGAATAACACGTGTATTGTGTCTTTAATCTCTTCTTTAATTTTATATAGTAGAGGATCCCGCACGGCATAACCATAACAAAAGCATTCCGCACGGCATAACTATAACAACAGCAACACATAAAATTTTCAAATTATAACGATAGTAAATTACACATATAAATAAATTAGTAATTTTAATTTTTGAATTTTATTTAATGTTTTTTTTTTCTTTTAGAAACTATTGTGAAAACACCTTACCTTTTTAAGAATTAAAATAGTAGTTTATTTACCTTTTATCAAAACTCAATCTAATATCTTTTGGATATGTGTTTTTCGAAATGTATTTTCAATATCGAATTTTATTTCCAAAATAAAGGGTATTTTCGGAAATTTAAGTGTGTAGGGTGAAGAATCATAAAGGTTGGGTGTAGGAAGAATTTTCCTTATAATTTCAGAAGTTGGGCTGGGCTAACCCAACAACCAGTGGTTGAAACGTCGATTGGGGCCCACACACTGTTCCTGTGTGCAATCATTTCCAACTACCGACTCACTTACCTTGCTTACTCTGTTGGCATCTCCTCCACGCACGCTCACACGTTTTCTTTTTTATCATCGCTTACTGCCACGCGCAACCGACACACCCCGAACGAGTTACCGACTCACTTCGTTCACTCGCCCCCCAACTCAGTCGCCGCCGTGGCCAACAACACAGTAATGCATATGGACTCCTCCTCCGACGAGGAGGAGGACGACCGCCGCAACCTCGTCGACCAGAACCACCGCAAACCTCCGTCCCCGCACCTCGCCGCCGCCTTCCACGTCGAAGATCCCTCCTCGCGCTTCTCCCACGTGAATTCCAGATTCCAGAAGAAGTACATTGTCGCAATTCTCGCTATCCTCCTCGTTATCCTCTTCTTCTCCGTCGCCGATTTCCACAGCCTTTCCTCAAGCTCTTCCTTCCAATTCGATTCCATCACCGATCGAATGAAGGAATCAGAATTGCGCGCCATTAACCTCTTGCGTCGACAGCAGCTAGGACTCTTAACCGCGTGGAACACCACGCGCCAGTCCAACGTGTCGGATCCGAACCAATTGGAGGATCTGAAATCCGCATTGTTCAAGCAGATTTCTCTCAACCGTGAGATTGAGCAGATTCTGTTGAATCCGCATTCCATGGGGAACATTGTTGAGCCTGAATTCGATTTAAACGCTACTCTGAACGGCGTCATTTACGATAGGTGTAGAACGGTGGATCAGAATTTGTCAGAGAGGAGAACCATCCAGTGGAACCCTAGGGATGGTAAATTTTTACTTGCTATATGCGTTTCGGGGCAAATGTCTAACCATTTGATTTGTTTGGAGAAACACATATTTTTCGCTGCTTTGCTAAATAGGATTTTGGTGATTCCTAGTTCCAAGGTGGATTACCGGTTCGATAGAGTCGTGGACATTGATCGCATTAACAAGTGCTTGGGGAAGAAAGTGGTGGTTTCCTTTGAGGACTTTTCGAATTTGAAGAAGGGTCACATGCATATTGATAAGTTTTTGTGTTACTTTTCGAAGCCTTCGCCTTGTTATTTGGATGATGAATGGTTGAAGAAGTTGGAGGGTTTAGGTTTGACTATGAATAAACCTGAGGTCGTGTGGGATGAGGATACCCGGAATCCGAAGAACAAGACGGTTCAGGATGTGCTGGGGAAGTTTAGCTATGATGATGATGTTATGGCAATTGGGGATGTGTTCTACGCTGAAGTGGAACCAGAATGGGTGATGCAACCTGGTGGGCCAATTGCTCACCAATGCAAGACTCTCATTGAACCTAATCGCCTTATTTCACTCACTGCCCAACGGTTTATTCAGACGTTTCTGGGAAAGAACTTCGTTGCATTGCATTTCCGAAGACACGGGTTTTTGAAATTCTGGTATACCCTCTCTTTCTTTCATTTCCCCTTTGTAATCTATCGTAACCCATATAAAGTTAGAATTTAATTTTTATGTGTTGTCGATTTAAAAAGTTTTGAACTATCCAACCAGTAAGAAATCATGATAACTAACTTTTTAATGTAGCTATTGCAAATGTCAGCAAAATTACCAAATTTGAGACAGTGCAAAATTTCTCTACATTGATAGTGCATGCACCATTTTCTCATAAATTTATAAATTTATTGCGTGAGTATGATATGCATCTTGTATGTATTATGTAAGGTCTCCAAACTTTCCCTGCGTGACATGGTTGTTTGCGACAAGTTGCTAGCTGCATTTTCATGGCTCAATGTCATCAACATTTGTGAATTCTGCAATTTGGTGTTCATCCTTTTTTTTTTCTACCATTATGTTCTCTGATGATACGTTTTCGTGCTTGCAGTAATGCTAAAAAGCCAAGTTGCTTTTTCCCCATACCTCAAGCTGCAGAGTGCATCTTGAGGGTGGTTGAGAGGGCTGATGCACCTATAGTTTATCTTTCTACGGATGCAGCAGAAAGTGAGACTGGTCTGCTTCAGTCACTGGTCGTGCTGAATGGCAGGCCTGTTCCTCTTGTAATACGACCAGCTCGAAATTCAGCAGAAAAATGGGATGCTCTGTTGTACAGGCATGGTTTGGATGGAGATACACAGGTGAGATGACAGCGTTTCATTTTACTTTATGTGCTTTTAAGTCTAAGTCCAGCTCTGTTAGTGACCTCAATATACCTTCCATGTCTGGTCTTCTTGTTTGTTTTAAATAAATAAATAAAACTGTTTACAGGACTATAATTGATCATGCTTGCTTTTTTTCACTGCTTAATTGTCTGTGGTCTACGTCTGGAAAAATCCTCGATGTTTTATCCCAAATTCCATGACAACCGTTGATTTGTCGTAGATGTAACTATTCTCATTCTATCATTCAAAGCCCACCTTTTGCATTCAGAAAAAAAAAAAAGTTTAAGAACTTAGGCATTATTCAATTTGTTGGTTTCAGTAGCAGTTAATTTAGTGCAATCACTGAAAATATGCCGTGGCTCGTAATACAAGTTTGTACTACAAGCTTCTAATTGCACGGTTCTTTCCTCTCTACAACAATTGTTTCTTTACCACTCTTAATTTCTTTGCTGATGTGAATATTTTCATGCTGAAGGTGGAAGCTATGCTGGACAAGACTATTTGTGCCATGTCTAGCGTGTTCATTGGAGCCCCTGGTTCCACTTTCACCGAAGACATTCTGCGGCTGAGAAGGGGCTGGGAAACGGCATCGATATGTGATGAGTATCTTTGCCAAGGTGAGGAACCAGACATTGTAGCGGAAAATGAATAACACAAAAACACAAAAACGGTTTTCTCGGGACCAACACGTATTTGTTGTGCCATGATTGGAATTTGGAGATTTGTGAATGTGAGTAGTCATGTAAGATAATAGAAATAGGGATGTTATGGATAAGTTTTGCTTGTTATACATTCTTTCTCATAATGATTATAATTTGTATTATCCACACATTGATCCAGAGTTTGCCCTAAAGAAGCAATTGTGGCATTTCAACGTTCCATTTCTCGTTCCTCGTCCTTTTGTATACTAATTAGAAGACACATACTAACCAGAAATCAATAACGAGTAGCCGTGCGTTGGAATGGATTATCAAAGTTTAAATGTCTGCTAAGCATTTCTAAGAAACTTCTTCTATGGACTGCTGGTAACAACATATTTACTAATAGGGTTTTTGTTATTGATTAAAAAGCTAACAAAATCACATGATCACGGCTAAAATTTACTAAAATAGGAAGTGAATTCACTAGAAAAAGTTATTTTCAATGATTTTCGATCAATGATGTGTTTATAATATTTTTCTTCATTGAGATCAATCCACGAAAACAAACATAAGTTAGTCTGTACTCTACTTGCTCTGAAAGTGTAAATTAGAACCCTACTTTACTTATTTTATTGTTTTGAATTATATTAATAGTGGAAAGGATTTATACTGATAAAATGATGCATTGTATTTTCAATTATTAATTATAATTCATTAAAACAAGGGGATCAAATAGGGAAAGTTTCTTTAAAAACTTGGATGCTGTGACTTTTATAGGTAAAAAGTTGTGATTTTCCCTTGAAGGAGATGGAGAAAACTAGGAAATTGGCGCAGTTATTTGCCGCATATGACACTATCATTTATGTGGAAATGTCTAATATCGCTTGAATGGAATTGGTCTTTTTTTCACAAGAGAAATTCTATATATATATAGTATATAAAAGAGTTTGTTCAGACAAACTCAAAATATAAATATATTTGTATTACTGATAAATTATCAGATTTTTTTAACATGTTATAAAACTTTTTATTTTTATCCTAAAACTAATTTAGACAATATTTCAAACTATGAAATAAGTTATTACAATGTTTTTGGGATAAAAGAAAAAATATATTAGGAAACAAATGTTAGAAATCAATAATTTATTAAGGAGTGAATATATAATTTAAAATTCATATTTATATTGAATTTCATAAATTTTACTAAAGACGTGATAATTAAATTTTTAGACTTTGAAAAAGGTATATTTTTTTACTTACATACACTAAACTGTACTATTTTATCACAATTAATTAGTAATTTTAATTTTTTTTAAATCTCTTAATTTAATTTTCTAGATCTTTTATCAGTTGCTACATTCACATTTAAAAAAAGAGAGAATCATATGCTTTCACTCATGATAATAAATAAATTTGACATTTCAAATCTGTTCCATTGTTCATAACTTTTTTTTTTTCATGCCACACTTTTGCCAATTTTCTTCCATTTTGATTCAAAGACACAAGTGTTAGTTTCATAATAAAAAAAATGTCTCCCCTAGTAATGTGTTGGATAAAGTGATTGCTTCATCTCCAATGATGTAATGTTACCTAGATACCAACCAATGAAAGCTTAGAAGAATTTGCCACCATGTTCACAGATGCAAAGAATAACCAAAAAAAGTGCACCACCTTTGTTTTTTTATTACTTTCTTTCCATTAAATACTTTTAAATCTTTATTTTTCATTTAAAATCTTCAGACCATTAAACTTATCAAATCACTTTATTTTTGTAGTTAAATTTTATCAAGTTAACACACAAATTAATTTTTATTTTGAATATTTTTCAAATTAATTACTGTAATCTTCTTAATTATTTATCTTACATGAATATCATTTGTTGAACTCAGCTTAAATTAATTCAGTGTTTATAAAATTAAAATAATATTTTTCAAGCATCTCAACCTTTTCATTTTCCTAGGGTTTTACTTCATCAAAGGCTTCTTCTTGCATTCCTTTCTCGCAATCACATCACCATGAGAGCCAAATTAGTCGTCTTCCCAGTACGAGGTAGGAACTGGTGCTTCACCCGAACCATCGATCACTCTATCTCAGCCACCCCTGTTTCCTCTCAATCCCCTTCAACCCTCAAGGAATTGTGGACCAATGTCAAGGTTCCTACCAAACCCCTTAACGCCAAAGCTGAGCTCTTTGTGGATTTCATTGCCAACAAGGTGACATTCTCTTATTTTCTTGTGAGTTTCTCCTTCTGGGTATATTGTTTTTAATCTCTGGTTATCTGGGTCGTAGATGAATCAAGCTTGGATTGTCTTGGAGAAAGCGCAAGATGGGTCTTTGAAGAAGAAGATTCACGGGTGGGTTTTGCATTGTTGTTTAGTGGTGGTTGGTGAAGTTGTTTCTCACGGCTGTTCCTGATTTTAAGCTTTTCGCAGGTTGGGGTTGTGGCTCTTGTCGCGGGTTCACCCGTCGGAGATATTTTTGAAGTCTATATCGAAAGAAATCACCAGTGTTGAAGTCGTATTCCCATCGAGGTTGGCCTTGTGTACTTGCATTGTGGATGTGCTATTTGGTTTGAGTTTAACTTGTATGCACTAGTGTTGAAACTTTTTTACATTGTTCAATTCTTGGACATTTTCTTCAATGTGGATAAAGGAGCAGTGTGAAGTGTGGTGTGTGAAATGAGAGATGAAGTTATGTCTGCTTTGTATCCAGAGACCTTTCATGATGGTTTTATCTTTTACCTTCTTTTTAAATATTGCAGTTATCCTTGCTTGACAGAATCATTTTGCATTACTGCACTTCATATTTTTACCTTAGCTTGCCGTTTTTTAGTTCTATCCAATAATCTGCACTTGAAAGTCATGTGGGAATGTAACGTGAATGAAGAGGACAATTTAGCAGAAATACAGAGATAGTTTTTCAAGCTTGTATAACAATAGCAATTATAACATATTTGCAGTTTGAATGCTCAACTTGTTCGTCGAAGACTGAGAGATATTGCTTTGAGGTAATTCGTGGTCCTTCTTTTGTACGGGTGATGCCGGAATAAATCACTTTCTGTGCTAACTTAGAACATGTTACTGTTTCTTGTGATTTAATTCTAAGTTACAATCTGCAGGGGATCAATCGTCCACCGGAAATACTTCTATGGTTCTATTTCACTAATTCCATTGACTTCTGCACTTAGCGTAAGAATGTTAACTACCAGTACTTTATTGCTTTGTTATGTTTGTGGGTCATTTTTCGCTTTGCTATTTCATTCATTTTTTCTTGTCAATTGATATCCATGTTTTATTTTTGGATTGCAGATATTACCCTTGCCAAACGTGCCCTTCTTCTGGATTTTATTTCGTGCTTATTCTCATTGGAGAGCCATGCAGGTTTGTGCTATCTCTGTACAATACTTGCCATCCATTCTTTTCCTTCTCCTGTCATTGTGTTTATATGTCTGTTTTGCATTACAATCAAGGACTCTCTATTGTTCATGTCAGTCTCAATTTTCTAATTATCAGAAGAGTTCCTTGTTTTATATAGATGTCATATTCTTGTCAAGCTTGTTAAGGTTGTAAAATTGGCAAAGGACATTGCTTACTCATAGACATCTTGAGGGACTGAGATATAACTATACCTGATTCCACGTTATGTATATTGAAGCTTACTTTTTTCAAAGGTTAAGTTACTCTGTTGATCCTTATAGTTAAACCAACTTTACCCTTTAATCTGCATACTAACCATCACTCTAAATCATATGTATAAATACTAAAATAAATGATTTCAAGTATTTATAGGGACTACAAGATAGAGTTCCTATAACTATAAAAATGAATGAGTTATTAAACCATTTTTTAATTCATGAATGTCAAGGGATGTCTGTTTGTAAATTGTAAATTGTAAATCATGGTGGACATCACTTGGTTTGAGAGAAATTAAAAGAGTTACATGGTTGTTTGTTTCATAGTTGTCAATTTACATGTTTGTTTGTTTCATAATTGTCAATTTACAGTGGAACTACCTATAATTTTTAATGTCCTTCTTATCCTTAGGTTTTTCTTTTATATAATTTTGTTCAGGGAGGTGAGAACCTGCTTGGACTGGTCTCAAACAGTAGCAATACTTCACAAACACATAGAGAGAAAAACAAAACTGAGCCTACAGACTCTAACAATCAAAGCCATCATGATTCACAACATGAACAAAATTGTGTAAGTATTTACACTTTCTGCCTAGAGATATTAGGATGTAAAAGTGTGAATTTGAAAACTGGGTCGAAAACATTAAATACATTTTTTCGTTCTATTCATACATTTTTCAATCTATCAGTTCTAGTCTCAATTCAAAATTCAAATACTAGTCAAAGTATCTACTTATTTTTTTGTCTGGTTTTTCATACCTAAACAATACTTTGATTTGAATTATGTTGTACATATTCATTGATATGTCTCACTTTGTTTATTATTTCACACATATCAATATCAGGTATTGAGGTCATCCAAAGAACTGGACCATCTGATTCATGTAGAAGATGGAGTACACGACGGACTCAGTAGACAAACTATCATGAAAATCTGCAAGATCTATAGCTTAAACACACAAGATGTTATAAAATACAAGGAAGCCAAATCATATATGTAGTTACATTTGGATTTTTGCTCAAATTCTTTCCCATTCTTAAATTGCAAAATTCTCACCTAGCTCACAAATTTCCATGGTCTCAGCCAAATATAGCTTATTAAGTATACATTAGTTCCATATTCACATGTTTTGGTTTATGTAGAAGATTTCAAATAAAAATGTATGGCCAACTTTAAGTCATGCAAATTCTTCCTCCACCCATATGAAAATATTTTCTTTATGTACCTTCATATTAATTATAAAATGTTACTCTTTTTTTAAAATTTTTAAATAATCTTAAATAAAACATATCTTCAACTGTACCTTATATCTCTTCCTGCTACAATACTTTATTCTTCTTTTGAAAATGCTTTATTCTTCTCTTGAAAGAAGATTCAATAATTTGAGTTAATAAGAGGGTTGAGGTGAGATTAGTTGTATTACATTATTCACGAAGATAATTTTTTTTAGTTTTGTATTATATTTTTGTATTTTGTTTTGTTTTGTGACTTTTAAATAAATGAAAAAAAACAAAAGAACAAAAACATAATTATTATTAGTGCAAAAATATCACAAAACTTATCTGGACCACTAACTACTTTTTTATCTAATTGTGAATTCTTTGATTTGATTTTAAAATAAAAATGCATTTCTACAATTATCATAAAAAAAGAGTAAATAAATACTTTTCATTAAAAAATTATAATTTATTAATATTTATTTTTAAGCCTAAATATTGTTGATATGATTTAATCAAATTACAAAATTTCCTAATAATTACAAGTTTATTTCTTTAAGGAAATTAAAACTTCACTAAACTATGATTATTCATTGTTAATTTGATAATCCTCTCATTTCTGTTATTGCATGATCGTTTAGTTGTTTTCTTAACCACTTTTATTCATCTTTTTGAAAGAATATCATTCAAAATTACAGAGTAACACAATTTTCATGACTCTCTTATTTTCAAATTATTAATGATCTTTTTTAACAATATATAATTTAAGTTTATTTTTGTGCATTGTTTGTGTCAATCTTTTATTTAAAATAAACTGGAATAGTCAGAATTTTAACATTATGGAAGTTAAAAAAATTATTTATGATTTTTATGTCAGATTATAAATGATAAAATATTTTTTTTATTGTAATCATACTTTTGGTAATAAAATGACAATTCTATTTATTCTTTGAATACTTATATTTAATTTTTAAAATATACAAAGTTGAAAATTCAATATTTTTTTTACTATTGATAAAACATAAATACTACCCTTACAAAACAACGTAAAAATATTTGATTTAATTTCCTAAAAATGATATATTTAATATGAATTTATTTTGGTCTGGTTTATTCCATTTCTTACTTCATATAAAAGGGGCTGAACCTCTTTGCAACTTCAACTCAAATCCCTTTCTTTTGGTTTTCTTTGGCTTCTCTCGGAAGAAAACTTTGAGCAGAAACCAATTCACAATCGGAGGAAGAATAATCAATGGCGATTGAACACGAAGACGATCTCAAGGACGAGAAGAACCCTCGACCCCTCGACGAGGATGACATCGCACTCCTCAAAACCTACGTAATTTTCTTTCTCACTCTCTCTCAAAAACCCTAATTTCCCAATATCCCCCTTTTCTCTTTTAGGCTTATCAGATCTTCGTTTTTGTGAGCATCGTACAATATTGTAGTTCTTATTTTCTTGTTCCATTTCCCATGACATCCCAAATGAATCACAAGTCTAGTATGCTTTCGACTCTTCTGTTACTGGGCTTCGTTTGCTTAGCCTTTTGGGGGAAATTTACTGGCCTTGAGCTACTTTCTCGTAATTCTGATTCTAGATCGTGGGGTTGGTTAAAGTCTGTAAAAGCTTTGAGCTTTTTAATAATTATGGAGCCCTAGGAAGTTTAAGGTTTTTGATCGTGAAAAAGAGAGAAATAAAGATTTCGACACGTTTTATGAATGTTTAGAATTTGAGTTACTGGTGCGCTAGTTGTTGTGGTAGTTACGTGGTAAGGTAATTGTCCATAAATTTTGATATAGATGTCAAAGTTTTATTCGGGTTTTAGCCTTCTTGTCGAGGTAAATCTTGCATGGGTATGTAGATTTATTCGGGGTTGCTCGGGTGCTACTGATGTGTCTGGCGAAATATGAAAGTACTGATGATGCCGAGTCTCTTTACTCTGTAATTACAAAACTGCTGAGTCATAGTTATGTCTCTCTAGATGTTTTACTCGTGTAGTGGTTATTGGTTCCCGTACTCAGTATCTTATAATTTCTGGGTAGAGAATATTTTTCTGTGATCGGTGGTGTTTGCTAATCGTAGTATATTTAAAATTATATAGTCTCTGATAGTATATTTTGGTTTACTCAGGGTTTGGGACCTTATTCCACAAGCATAAAAAAGGCAGAGAAGGAAATCAAAGACATGGCTAAGAAAGTGAATGACTTGTGTGGTATGTGCAGAAGGTTTAATTTGTTACTGCATTCCATTATTGTGCTTGCTAGATCATTTTAGTTGTTCAATTTAAAGAAAGATATATCTTTGCCCTTTTTTTTCTGCTTGCATTTCGTTAGTGTGCAAAAGATTTAGCCAGTGCACTTCTACTCTCCGTTTATTTTTTATGGGATAAAATTTTGATACTTAATTGCGTAATTTTGCTTTCGTTAAATTTATCATGTGTTATCTTATAGCTGATAAAATTAGTTTGTGGCTTAGCAGTCATTAACCAAGGGAAAAACTGAAGGGAAGGGATTCATAATTGTTATTGTGTAGAGGTTTTGTTTTCGTTGTATTTATAGTTTAGACAGGTGTTCTAGTTGGAACGACTGAATGCTGTTAACACTTGCGTACCTCCTTATATGTTTGCTTCCTTTTGCTATAAATAGGAATCAAGGAGTCTGATACTGGTTTAGCTGCACCAAGCCAATGGGATCTTGTTTCTGATAAGCAAATGATGCAGGAGGAGCAGCCTCTTCAGGTGATTGTTATTTTTATTTGATAGAGTTTGCTCTAAGTGTGTTTTTTAGTATATGTGAGAGTTTCTAATTATGGTTATTTGTTGAACAGGTGGCACGATGCACCAAGATTATAAATCCAAACTCTGAAGATGCTAAATATGTTATCAATGTGAAGCAGATTGCAAAGGTGCCTATATTTTTATTTTTTAACAATCTTTTCATGTTTCCCTTTTTTTATCTCATAGTTGTTTCTTTGAAGATTTCTGGCATCACTTGTTGCTTAAGATATCACATGTTGATCAATTGTTTTGTGTTTTGTAAATTGCCAAATTTTTTCTGTTTCGGAGTTGCCATGTTGAATCTAACCTTCTGCTTTGATGTTGACAGTTTGTTGTTGGGTTAGGAGACAAGGTTTCCCCCACTGACATAGAGGAAGGGATGCGTGTTGGGTATGTATCCTTTATGTAATTTGCTGCTAGAATATTAACTTTATAAAGAAGAGGAACCCTTTAGCTATGTTGTCTGCTAGTTGTTTGACATTCATTTTATCATTGCAGGGTTGATAGAAACAAATATCAGATTCAGATACCTTTACCTCCAAAAATTGATCCAAGTGTAACCATGATGACAGTTGAAGAGAAGCCAGATGTGACATATAATGATGTTGGTGGATGTAAGGAGCAGATTGAAAAGATGCGTGAGGTAAGTCATTGAAATTTCACTTATCATCATACATTATAATGAAGTTGTGCAGCACTAAATTTTTAATTTCAATGCAAGGTTGTTGAACTTCCCATGCTTCACCCTGAGAAATTCGTCAAGCTTGGGATTGATCCTCCAAAGGGTGTTCTTTGTTATGGTCCCCCAGGAACTGGGAAAACACTTCTGGCCAGGGCTGTGGCTAATAGAACTGATGCTTGTTTTATAAGAGTTATTGGAAGTGAGCTAGTTCAGAAATATGTTGGTGAGGGGGCTAGGATGGTTCGTGAACTATTTCAGGTAAAAAGACATCAGACCTCCTAGATTTTGGTAAATTTTTCCATGAAATTCAACCATTTACCTACAATTTTATCTCTTGTAGATGGCTCGTTCAAAGAAGGCCTGCATTGTGTTTTTTGATGAAGTTGATGCAATTGGAGGTGCACGATTTGATGATGGTGTAGGTGGTGACAATGAGGTTCAACGCACCATGCTTGAAATTGTGAATCAGCTTGATGGATTTGATGCTCGTGGAAACATCAAAGTTTTGATGGCAACAAACAGGTTGGTACATTTTATCACTAGAGCATCTCAGGTTTACTGTGCCAGTTTTGTTATTATAATCATGATGCATTCCAAATACCCTTTTAATCCATTTTTAATTGTAAGGTTGTATCCCTAAGTGACAGTTTTGTAAGGAAAAAAATTACAAATATAGGTTTGCATTGCAAATGTAACATGGTTCTGTGGATGCATTTCTTCAATTTTGAAGTTTAAGCGCTACTGTAAGCTGGGCTTATCGTTAGGTCTTTTTGTCCACAATTTCCAGGCCTGACACTCTAGATCCTGCACTACTACGACCCGGGCGATTGGACCGTAAAGTTGAATTTGGCCTTCCTGATTTAGAGAGCAGGACACAGATATTCAAGATACACACGAGAACCATGAACTGTGAAAGGGATATCCGATTTGAACTTTTGGCTCGGCTTTGCCCAAATTCCACTGGTATGTTATCTTGTACTTGTTTACCATCAATGATTCAAGGACCAGTATTAAGCAATTATACTTTCTGGTCAAACTTGTTCTGGTTTTGAGGAATTTTTTGGTATCTGACATTGTGAGCCTGAATTATCTCTAGACATTAGTTTTCTGATAGATACTTTTTGTTGTCTCATCCAGGAGCTGACATAAGGAGTGTATGCACGGAAGCTGGAATGTATGCTATCCGCGCCAGGAGGAAGACTGTAACAGAGAAAGACTTCCTTGATGCAGTAAATAAAGTCATCAAAGGATACCAGAAGTTCAGTGCTACTCCCAAATATATGGTCTACAATTGAGTTATTCTTTCATCTTTTTTCGAGACCATATTAGAACGTACAATCTTTATTTTCCCCTGACTGAGAAAATTGAAGGACGTGTGATTCTTTATGTGAAACTGCTGTTTGAATGCATCCTTGCTATTCCTTGCTTTTGGATCCAAAGTTAAGACCAAGTCCTTTTATGCTTTGAAGATTATACTTATTATTAATGGAAGTTTTTCGTCACTGGGGGAAAAACAATCCTCGTCTTGTCATATGTATGGAGATTGATTAGGAAACTTGATTTTACTTGTTCGATGGAACTGTTGGTTACTATAAAAAAATAAAAACAATAGATCGGATTTTAGTAGTTCAGATTAAAATATCTTATTTATACGCTGAAATCATTTTCATTTGCAATGATATATATTGTTGTGATTATAATGTTTATATTTATAATTACTTATTCCTATAAACAAGAATTGTTTTCGCTATTTACTCTTGAAAGCCAATGACAGTGCATTCTTTGTAATATTTAAATTGTTGAATAATTTTATATCCTCATAAATTTTTATGAGCTTTTTAAATATTTTCAGAGTTTAGTAATTGAGGAAATTAAGAATAAAATGAATATTTAGTACTATGTTTTTTCTATTTTTACGAGTAAATTTAAAATATAATTTATCATTTTATTTACGTCATATGAATGCATTATCAACTTTTCCATTATAACTAGCAATAAATGAAAGAAATGAAAAGTGTTAAAATATGAAACAACTTTGGTATGAATAGCAATTAATTACATTTGTTGGAAAAATAATTTTATTTATATATTAAACGGAGGGAAGAAATATAATGCAAACACACATGATAAGATACTTTTCTTCCTATAACCCTCAGAAAATAATTTTGCCTCCTTCATATTAAACAAAAAGCTTTATCTTCATCCCTTATCCAAAAATTTCAAAAATTGTGTTATTGATTCAGCGATGACGTTTGATTTTATGACATTAAAATAAAGAGCAGTGATAAAAAATGAGAAGGGTAGCTGATTCATTCCTCGGTATTTTTATTAATTTGATACAATTTCATCTTCTAATTATTAAATTTTTTAAGAATTTTTAAAATGTTTCACATTGTCACAATTTTATTTAAAATTTGATTATACGTACAATTCTAATTCAAAATATATTAAAATTGTGTTACAATAATTTTCTAATTTTTTCATAATTAAATGACGTATCTATTTGATATAATTTTATTTAAAATTTAATTATATTGAAATCTTGTATAATTCTAATTCAAATACATTAAAATTGAGAGTCACAATAAACTAATTTCTTCACAGTTAAAATTAAATTACGTGACATTTTGATACAATTTTCTTTTACTGAAATTGTGTACAACTCTAATACATTAAAGTCATATGGCATTAACTTAATTATCGTGTCATTACTTATTCATTTCAATATTTTTTTAAATTTTTATATAAAATTTCATATTTTTGGTAAAAAAAAATCGCATTCCTCGTTTGAACTTAGTAGGTGCAACTTAAGTATTCACCATTAGAACTAATCATTCAAACCGTTCATATCAGTAACAGAGGCCACGAGTATTTTGAAATTAGTGAACTGACACCCTTTGACAAATTGAGAATATGGTTTGATAGAGGAACCAAAGGATTGTTATAGAACATTATAGATGTGTTGTGGTGAAGATTAAGCAGTGGTGTGGTCGAGTATTTATTTAGACTAACACAAAATATGATGAAAAGCTTCTTAGGATTCCTACTTATCACAAGATGGCAACCATCAATTTTCACCGAGCTTCAACTTGCAAAAGGTTAAATTATTGAAATTTATAAGACCGATTAAATAAATAGCTCAGAAACATACACCAACAGGTATCTAGATTCAATAATCAAAAGTGCAATCCATCTAACTTATAAGAAAAACTGGCTGAAGGTGGTGTTAAAAAGGAATTATGAAACTCTGAAGAATATTATTTTTCTTTTCTGCCATTCTATCAACACAAGGCTTTTCTTCCCATTTACATGTCTTGTGATTCTTGGTTATCTCCCCCTCGGTTGGATCCTCCTTGATCAGTTCCAAACGTTGTCCTCTTACTCATGTTAGTTCGCTGCACTAATCGAACCAGCGCTTGAACCACTTCTGACATAGGTGGTCGGAACTCCGGCTCCGGCTGCCCCAAAAGTAAAATCAGAACAACATAATAACAAGTTAATACATTGAGAATAAAACAATCTATGCAATGATAGTGAACAACAGTAGCATGCATGTATGTTTGTTGGCTTTTGTAACAACAGTTTTAGAAGTCATATTATTTAATCAGTTCTAATTGGTTAAAATGTAAACTTTTACACTATACTATGTTCCTATTAAACTCATACATTTCAATGTTCTTCATCCCCAAGTATACCTCACTGCTTGAGCAACTATTATTGTGTAAGAGTTAAAATGGATCCCCAAAACAAGGATTCATTGCCAATTCGCTAAAACAATAAAAACTTTCGATGAAACAAGGCTGACATTACCTGAACACAAAGAGCAATAACATCTGCAAATCGAGAAAGAGACTTCACAGGGTATAGTCCTTCTAATGCAGGATCAACCATTTTAGCCAGAGCATCGATATCATGGAGTTGAGGTGTTGCCCATCGAACCAAACCCTGCTCAGACCTTGGCCTTGAGCTGTAGAAAGTACGTTTTAACAACTATGCATGAGTCCATGTATGTTTGAATGAATTTACATGTAAAAGCTGTCATGTTAAAAGGTATATCAATCTTTCACCTATCAAATGGTTTCCGTCCACTAAGAAGTTCCAACATGATAACTCCAAAGCTAAAGACATCACTCTTAAGAGTATATTGGCCAGACATGCCAACTTCGGGAGCTTCATATCCAGATCCAGAATTATTGTTCAATACCTGAACATGAGAGAAACAGGTTAGAGCTTCTAATACTTTTTGTATAAAAGTGTCAGTGGAAAAAAAAGGAGAAATAGCATTCTGTAAGAAAACTTTAGCCAATGACACAAACACAATGTGTATCCAATCTTGAGAACACTTGTCAAACATTTTAGGATAATTAGTTTTTGACACGGTATTAGATTCTCTATGACTGAGTGGTCTGAAATTCAATCGTTGTTCGTTCTTCATAATTAGGTTAAATTTATTTTTTATTAGAATGATGGCAATAAGGTTCAAGCTTATGACGTCATGCCAATTTCCCGAGCCCCTCACTACTAGCCAACAAAGATAGGGTGGCTTGTGCATTGTCTATGCTTTAAGTGCAAATATTGAGCCTCCACCTAACATGTTTTAAGTAAACAAATACTTCAAAACTGAAAAGTGAGAATGAGTAGTTAAACCTATAACGTTCAATTATAAACATTAATTCATAGCATAAAACCATCAAGTACCAAAAAACTAATGCACCTGATTTGCATTTGGAATATTGCTTGCCAATCCACTGTCGGAAAGATGAGGATTAAGATCTGTATCAAGCAATATGTTGGCTGACTTTATATTCTTATGCACAACAGATGGTGAACAAACTTCATGGAGGTACCTGGGAAAAAAGTAAGTAGAGTTAAGTTGTCGATTTTCGGGGCAAAAGTTTACATTGATGCTTGAAGTCTAGCCCTATGTTGTCTTGTATTAGGTTTGTTTAAACTTCTAGTAGTAGTAAAAGTCCTTAATTTCTTCCGCAAAGTGGCAATAAATGTCCTTTGTTTCTACAGCAAAGTAGCGGTTTCTTACTTGCTGATAGTATGTTCACTAAAGATCTGATAGTGTATGAAATTTAAATTTACATACAAATTTTATAATCTCAATCTATTGCATCCTATTTTTTCATTTTCAAATTTGAACATAGATTTAGTAATTGTTAGATATAAAACCACTCAAAAGATTTTACATTAAAAACTAATCTTTTATAATAACCAGTTATTGTCAGTATATTGTAGTCTATTATATAACCCCAAATGAACAGGAGTTTGATCCTTGCTGGTCCTATTCTTATAAACAAAAGTAGAATTTTGTCCCAGGGTAGGGTGATGCCCACACTTTAAGCCCAAAAAGGCTACTGTATAATATAAAAAGGATGCATAAGCCTTAACCTAACAACTAAGCTTTTGGGATAGTTGGTTCTTGACAGTAATAATCTAAACATTTTAACCTTTAAGAAAACAAATAGATGGTTATAAAGATCTATTTACAAGGAGACAATGCACAAATATATGAAAAATGAAAAATATCAAACCAAACAAAACAGGTGGGCATGCAAAAGCCAAAAAATATGACTCAAGAAGAAAGATTAGAGAGAAAGAGGAGCTAATAAGCAAATAGAAAACTGGATTCAGTTGAGAGTTAACATTAACGAACAACTAACTTACTCTAAAGCCCGTGCAATCCCCAAAGCAATCTTCACACGTGAATTCCATATCAATGGTTTACTATACTCATCAGGTAGGTGAAGGAAGTCATGCAGTGATCCATTTTGATGAAACTCATAGACTAGTAGGTGTTGTCCATGCTCTGAACAATAACCTGCAAGCTCTGTCACATTGGGATGGTGCAAATTAGATATGCTTGAAACCAGTTCCAGAAAATCGTCAGACAAATCATTGGGAAGGACAGATGAATCTATCTTCTTGACAGCAAGAACCTACAACATTTGCAGAGGAAAAACAAGATCAAAACCATCAATAAGCATGTCCATAGATTTTAGACTCAATCTACAATAGAAAATGAATAGCATTTATTGTGGTCTATATTGGTTGTACATGTGGCATATACATGCAGCAGGACTTCTCAGACCTTTTATTTTATTTTATTCGTGTAAAACCATAGTGCTTTATATACGGACAAAAAAACATACATTCACATGCATTTAGATTTGAGTCATTCATACGAAAATTATGTAGTGATGCTATTTAGGAATTATATATCTACCACTAGCATTGGATAAGTCCTTGCAGCCAAAAAAAGGTTAGGAATACCTTTCCATCATCAAATTGAGCCCGATACACACGTCCAAAAGACCCCTCACCAAGAAGTTGATCCACACTGAAGCTTCCAGTAGCAATCTGTAGGTCAGCTATAGAATAAGATTTTACATTTGTAGGAGCTGTGACGGTCTTCTTTACTGTAGTGGGCTTAATGACTGTAGTGGGCTTCTTTGAAAACTCATCCTCGTCAAATGACTTATGACGATCAATAGGTGGAGGTTTAAGACTTATTGGGGCCGCAGGTGTATCAAATGTATTCAAGTCAATTACAGATGAGGTTTGCATTGAATTCACTTCTGCATTAAGACAGATTAATAAGTCAATTTCAATCAGAACATGATGAATGCGGAAAGACTTAACGGCTAAAAATTAAACTGAAAGCATAAAAACAAGGCACTCATATTCCCTAGGAGAAAGAAAAATGTAGTTAGCCTAGTCATTTTCCAATTAGAGTTGCAGTTTGGCACAACTAATTAATTATAATAAAAATATGCTTTCTCTGGTGTAATCACATCCATGGTGCTGAGCATGCATCAGTCCCTGAAAAAGGTGTTGAAGTAATTGCTACTAACTGGCCTACTGTTAAAAAACAGATTATCTTTTAATACTACAGGTTGAATCACCACATTCATTTATCAAAAGCAGAATTAGATATTTCATAGTTGTGCATATCTGCCAACTGCCAATAGAGAAGGTAAGTTTAGAAGAATGAAGGGTGAACCTAAAAATATTGAAATACTATGAATACAATATATACAAGTGATCTAAAATAAGAGAGACCTTATATAATAGAATAAAATTGATTTTTCAATAGCATACAAGAATAACATGCAGACCATGATGACGTGAAGTATGAGGAGCCAAGGGCTGATTGTCAAGCTTTTCAATATCACTAAACGACTTCTTGGATCTTTTCTTCACCAGAAAGAATGCTACTATTGCCCCAACAACCAAGATGGAGATCACTATTCCAGCAATGCCACCACCTCCAATACCAGATTTTTTGCCTCCATCGCTGCTTGAGCCAGCATCTGATGGGGTCTGTCCACCAGATCTGTGATTTCGATTTCTTGTTGCTACTGGAGGTGTCCCGGGAGGAGGTGGGGGTGCAGGTCCTGAGCTCCAATCATTACCATCCTTTCTGTCATTAAATTTGACCATTTTACAAGATTTATAGAATGTATGACGAAAAATTGATTCTTGGGAAAAAGTGCTGATAATGGTAATGCTTACTGCAGGTTTATGTTATTCAATTGTTCTGGTATCCAGCCAGTAAAATGATTATTTCCCACATTCCTGAGATAAATTATAGAACATAAATTCAACTGAAAAGATACTTCTATTGAAATATAGGAAAGAACATTCCGAGAAACAGAAACACACAGAGTTTCCAGAGGCAGATTAGCAAGGACATTAATGGTGCCTGTAAACTGGTTGTTTTGCAGATACCTACATAAACGTAAACAATTCAACTCAGAGTGCAATCAATATCATGTAAACATTAGCAGAAAAATGAAAAAAAAAAGTAGAACATTTACATGGTGCTTATGCTGGAAAGTGAGCTCAGAGTCTGAGGCAGGTTACCAGTCAAAGAATTGAATGAGAGATCCCTGCAAAAAATACTAGATATTATAACCTGGCCCTGAATTGTCACTGAACCAATTCTAGCATACTTAACAAACATACCTCCACTGTTACTTATCACAAAAGCGTGGATATTTTAAATTAACAGAAGCACATGTGAAATACAATGCAATCATCAATATATATGAATATATTTTTTTGCAGAAGAATAACATAAATTGTCTTATCCGTGGGATTAAAAGTAATATTGTGAAATTATCAAATGCAACATGGAAAATAATTCATAGCAAAAAGCATAAAATCTCAGAATGAAAATAAAAAAGATCATTATGTTACGGTTAACATAAACTTGATAGACACCTATACTTTTATATTGTCAAAGTGCAAGAGAAATAGGAAATCTCACAATGTAGAGAGGGAAGAAAGCTTTTGAAAATCAACATTAAGTGCTTGCTGGAGCTGATTGTGACCAAGATTCCTACATTAAAAATATTAACTTTTAAAAAAATATAACTCCAGTTGATTGTGAAGGAGGTTTATACAATAAGTAGTTGACAAGAAGTCAAGATGAATTACACACACGACTACAAGCGAAGTCTTCTGAGAAAGAGAATAAGGGACTTCCCCATTGAAATTATTATTGGCAAGATTTCTGCATCAAAAGAAACAAGAATGTTAGAAATTAATAAATTATAAAATGGAAAAAACAAAAACAAGTAGTAAAAGATAGTAGAAACATACAAGTACTGTAGATTAGGAGGAAGTTGGTATGGTATGGTGCCACCAAGATTATTGTTACTCAAGTCTCTGTAGAATTTTACATGGTCACAACTTAACTACAATACATATAAAACTAGTTAAATGAAGAATAACTTACAGGTTTGTAACCGATGACAAGGATTCTAGCTGGTAACCCAAAGATCCGGAAAGTGAACGACCAGGTAACTTACTGATAAGATGTGAAAAATAACCAAATAATGAATCAGATTCCACAGCACCAAAAGCAATAACAATCAAGTCATATAAAGTGAAAGGGAGATTGTGACTTCACATCTCTGTGACTCGATTGCCAGAGCAAGTGATGCCTTGCCAAGACTGTCCACAAGGATCATCACCATTCCAATTTAGCTGGGGTGGTGAGTTCATACTTTGAAACATAACCTTCAGAGAAGCAACTGCATCGAACATTCAGAAAAAGATAATTGGCAACCCAGACATGTAAAATAGAAAGTTGTATGATAAATTTCTATTAATTTAGTGTCTTCACCACCATCATTTTTACATATTTAAAGATATGTACAGTACTTGCCGACTATTGAACCTATTATGATAGCATTTATAAATATATCACTTCTAACTTATAAGCATAAGGTAACAGATTAAATCATTAATGTTTGAAGCTCAAGTTCAGAAAATGTTCACACTGAAGAATTTATTATTTGTGATGCTGACTTTAATCCATTAAACATAAAAAAAAATAACAATTAAGAAACTCAGGTTCATTGAGAAATCTTAAAATGATGCATTGCAATCTGTTGGGCCGAAATACATGATACATGATTAAATTAATGGGTGAATGGGAGTTCACAAAAAAATAATATTACTGACTACAGAGAAGATGAAGAAAATACATTCACATAAATATCAGCTATCCACTAACCAGATCAGAGTAAATATGCAAGGATTTTAAACCATCACATGTTTAAGTTTACAATAGTTCATCATTGGCGGTTTAGTAGAAATTTAAACATCAGATGTTCACGATGCAAACATTTATATATTTTAAGTGTCATAAAAGAGAGCAAGTTGCTGGTGTAGTACGTGGATGTGGATAACAAAAGAAGAATAACTATATGATAGGATTGCATCAGACAAGAAAAATAAGGTGAAAAAATTAGTAAAATAAGCTTATTTATTCCATGCAAGCATTCTCAAACCTTACATTGATAGCTGGAGCCAATGAGACTTTAGTGATAGGTATATCAGATATTGCATATAGCTCAAGATAGAATCTAGCATGCTAGTGGAATTGTTTCAATCAATGTGTAATAATTCAAACTCAGAAATATGGTAGGTCAAAATTCATTATACAAGCCCAAAACAAAATTGAGTAGGATTTTGGAATTAAGAAGATATGCAGTTAACATAGTTCAAGGTTACTGTTATTGGTAATAAAGCATCCAACCTCATGATACAAGTGAATGCTGAAACCTATTACAAATGATGGAGAGAAGCCACAGAGTGGTGAGCTTGTAACAGCCCCAGATGTCAGTAAAACGAGGTCTAAGTACTTTATTAAGTTTGTTACATACCCCCGTAGGGAGATCAGAAACAACATTAACCTGCAATTTTTGTAGTTGAATCTTCTCATAAAATTTCTAGGTTTCAATGTATTAGATATCACAAAAAAAGACGAAAAAAATCTGAACATCAAACAGAAAAAACAAAAATGATCGAAGACAACAAGAACATGGTAGAGGATTGAAGTCGAAGATTAGGGGTCCCACTCAGCTGTTACAATTTGTTTTAGTGCAGGTTGAGTGGATATTATTCTAACTGGTATTTCCTTTTTTATAAACTTGGAAATTCCTTCAACTGTACAATAAGAAGAAAATATAAGAAAACAGGAACTGTATAATTACATCAAACTCCTGATGTTCAATCAGTCCTTATTCTTTGACAACATTCTCTACAGTAAAGAAGTGAGAATTGCATCAATCGGCTACACAGAGACAGAACACACAGCTCAAACATAACTGAAAACAAAAAGAGAAAAGCAAACATAAAAACAAAACAAAAAAAATACCTTCTATTTGCTGAAATCATTGAGTGACCAGTTTCATTCAGGGTAACTAAATTAAACAAGTGTCACTCAAGAGATCAGCTGGAAAACTTCACAGTGGTTCAAAAACCAATAAAACCAGACACAAAACATAGGCCAAATCAAACTAATCTGCTGAGTAATTGGCAGAGTTGTCCACACAACATGATTGGCAATCAAACATAAACATCTAAGCAATAAGGGGAGAAAACAGAGAAAGAAGTAGTCTTAACTAACAGTAGCACAATGCAATACACAGAAAGAGTGATGAAAAGTGCAAAGCTGAGAGTGAAATCAGAGAACACACTAACCGTCATTTGGATCTGTTTCGCCGCCATTGATGGCCAAAATGCAAGTGCTGATGAACAGTACCAGCACCAGCCTTGGATCCAACACCATCTTTCTTGTGAATCAGTCTTTGCTCGGAAAAATTCTTGTAACCCAGAAAGCCAAAAAGGTGTGCAATGAACCCCTTTTCGCCAATTTTTAATTTTTTCATTAAATTATTTTATGAGTTGATGGCTATATATGTTGCCACCATTGCCGAGTAAAGCTGGCAAGCACGAATCGCCTTATCACATTATTTTGGAAATTATTTATTATCTTCCTTACCGTCTTCTCTAATAAAGGAAATAAATTATTACAAACTTATTTTTCGGTAATTAAAAAAATATTACATAAATAATTTACTCCATTCTTTATTTTTTTCTCCTCTTTTTAATTAACTTATGACATCTTTTCTCTTTTCCTTTTTTAAAATAATTCCATTGAATTAAGATTATTATTTGGTAAAATTAATTAAAGAGCTCGTTTTGTTTCTCCTCTCTTTTTCCTTTCGAACTAAATATTGAAATCTGTTCTCTTTTTCTTTTATTCAATTTTCTTCTATTTTTTAGACCATATTTAATAAGAGAAATTAAAAATATAGCTAAAATAGAAAAACTAATTAATAAACTTTTAAGGTAACTTGTTAAATTATTAGTATTCAGGAAAATCATATGCTTAATTAAGTTTGAAATAAAGTAAATATATATTTGAATTTATATCGTACTTTTGATAATTTTATTGACATGCCAATTTCATTAAATATTGGCATCCACATAATTTTGATATTTTGAAATGCAATGCCAAAATAACAAAACAAATAATGTATTTTTCGAAATAAACAAAGTGATATGAAATTATTTTAAATAAAATAATATAGTAATAAGAAAATTTATTTTATGTAAATGCAATAAAATGTAAAGTTAATAAATTTTTAAAGATAAAAAAAATAAAATAGAAACAACTATTAGTTAATATATATAAAAAAAACTACTTAAATTGGGTCTCGCAAAATTTTATCAACTATAACAAAAATTCTGTATCAAACAATTATAATATGGTCAAACATTCTTTTAAAGAAAACATGCAATTAAAAGAAGAGTTATAACTAATTTTACTCAATAAGGAGATAATCAATTTTAAAGAAAACACGCAATCAAAACAAAAGTTATAATTAATTTTACAAAAAGAAATAAAAGAAAAACAAAATATATTGAATATGTATATCATATAAATGAAAAATACCCTTTAGGTTTTCTTATTTATAATAAATTTAATTTAATTTTATATCTTTCTAATACATACCAGTTGTGTATCTACATCTTTATTATGTAACTAAAACAACTATTATTACTATAATTAAAAAATATTAAAATAAAGTTTAATTCTAAATGGTGTGGCTTATTTTTCAGAAAAAGTGTACTTCTTTTCTTTAATTATTACATAAATATATATATATATATATATATATATATATATATATATATATCATCAATATAAGCAAGAAGAGACACACGTGGCATTTATGACAATTGCTGAGACGAAACCGGAGAAATAATTACTATTAGCACCGTCAATAAAACAAATTGACATTTACGAGAAAAACAAAAATGACAATTTCTTCGTTATTGCAAAATAATTAATCTAAAAATATTTTTTTTAATGAATTTTAGTTTTCGAAGTTTATAAATAAAAAAAAAACAAATAGACGTTGTAATTAAGAATTTTGTCTTTTTTTTAAATAAGTCTACTATAATTTCAACTACTATTGAGAATATTGGGAGGGAGGGAGATTCAATGATTAATCTTCTATCATGGTAGAATGATTGAAAGTGATTTAAATTAATGTAAGTTTATTAAAAATGGCATGAACCTTTTTGTAATAAAAAACAAGAATTAGGGTTTGATTATGTTGACTTATTGGCCATTGAAACCATAGTAATGGGGGCCATAATGTTTATAATATATGGTGTTAATGTGTAATGTGAAGAAGATGAAGTTTTTTTAGTGATTATTAGATCCAAAATGTCAGCATTGTACTTAAATGTTTGGTGTAAGGGATTCTTTCAAAAGTATTTTAAAAAAATGTTTTATGATAATAGTTTTTTTTTTACCAAATTTGTCATGAAATTACTTTTATGAGAAGTTGAGAATTTAAATTTCTCAAATTAAAATAAGATTTTCATTTTTAAAGTTATGATTGTTCTTTAATTAAATTATTTATCGCAGTTACGAATTAGATACTTTAGTAAAAGTAATATAGTACTTTTTATTTCTAAAAACACATTAAACGTTTTTCGGTAATAATTGTTATCAACTAAACAAAAATCATATTTTTGGGAATCACAAGTTTCAAAGCATTATATAAAAAGTAAATTTAATATTGTCATTAATAAATTTGTAACATTTATGTAATTAATAAAATACTATATTAACATTTAAGTTGAATTTTTCCAAGTCCTATTGCAACGTTAAAAGATGGTCACGTGACAATTTTATTGTTCTAGACAAGTTTAGCAAAAAAAATGGTCACGTGGCAAATTTAATACCAACTTTTTAAATACATTTTTTGCCAATTTTATTTTTCAACTGCTATTAGTATATTATTATAGCTATATACCATGCACTCTTTTATTTCAATTTCCTTTCTTTTAATTAAATAGTTTTATATTATAAATTGTATTTTTTATTGAAAAATTAACTTTAAACCTAACACAATCTTATAAAACTGATTTATAAGCTGATGTTTATTTATATATTATGAAATCTTCAACACTTCTTTCATGTTGAGGTTGTCAACTCGAGCATATAGATGATCCAATAACAGCTCGATAGCGGGTTGCTTGATAAACCTAATAAAATTCTCTCGCTAAAATAGATTTAAAATGACTTTATTAAAAAATGACTTCAAAACTAACTTAACCTTATAAATTGACCTATAAGATTTTGCAACAACTTATATATTATGAAAAATCCTCTATAGTAATCAATGAGGTATGAAAGTATATAAATAGCGTAATTTTTAAAGAGATGTAGTCGATGTGTTAGAAGTGTTTGCCTTGGTTCAATTAAAGATTTTGTTATGGGTTACATCCAAGTCACATTCTGCGTATTTCTCCTTTTCTAAATGGTGTATCGACCCTCTGGCTTGTATGAGGATGACTTCATGATATACTTTCTCAGGTGTTTATTTGTCTTAAGTGATTTTTTTAAAATTTAGTTAGGAGTGTTTCTCTTTATAGACATTTATGGGAGCATGTATAAAAGGAGAGACTAAAAGTTATTTATTTCTTTATATAGGTTGAACCACTTCTAAAGTAGTTTGCATTTATTTATTTATTTATTTCGATAAAAAAAACTATGAAAATCCTTATTAAAATGTAAAAAAACATATAGGCCGACAAAGACCAATGTCACATATTTTAATAAAACGGGAATTAGATGCTAAGTAAAACATGTTGGTTATTTTATAAATATAAACACTATATAACCAAGTAAAGAATTTTGAAAATTATTTTGGACACTTTTCTTTAAGTTAAAGGCATTAGATTAAAAATGATATATGTATGCACGTCATCGTGTGAAAAATAAGTCACAACTGTTTGCACCAACATCGTAATAGACAACAACTATGATATGATATATAATATATCATTCATTTTACTTTTGTCAAATGCTCACTCAAACGCAATCTCTTTTTAGATCCAAACACTTTCTCTTTGATGTTGACAAAGAAGACTTTTCACAAAGGAAACCAAATCTGCAAATATACGTGTTCACCATTGCTTATTTAGGAGACAAAATCCATGTTTTTTTAAAATTACTATGAAATATTGTTATGTTATTCATAAATTGGTACCAAAGTGAACTAGAAAATTAATGACAATTTCTGTGTTGTTGATAAGGTTGTTGAAAATGTGAGGGTAAAGGAAAAGAAAAGCATAATTTATGGTGTGCCCCATTTTGTTGAATGGAAGAAAAGCATTTACCGTATTTGGAACACTGATAGTGAAATGATAAAATTCTCTATCTGAAAAATTATATTTTAGATTGTAAATTTTAAAACAATATTTTAGATTTAGAATATATTTTCAAATTTAAAAATATTTATAAATTATAAATTATGTAATACAAATAAAAAACACATTACAAAATTAATATTATATATTTAAGATTCTACATTCCAAAATATAAAATAAAATATACTTTCTGAAATGTGTATGCTTGAATATAAATTAAAAATATATAATTTGTATCCTGAAATAAATGTTTTTTCGGAGATATCACATCGACTAGAAGAAAATTCATTATATATAAATGAGTGCAAATTTCACCTCTTGAGTTTGGTTTTATGGGGTTGAGTTAGACTTAAAGTCTACTTTGTAATATGGTATTAGAGTCATTTTGAACCTATCCTAACAAGTGTTTGTTGACCTTATCAGGCCACCACGGTATATAAGTGGATTCAAACATCATCTTATATACCTAAAATTAAATAAAAGTAAATAAATTTACTGATAATTTATTTTTAAAAGGATAAATTTAAAATTTAATTTTGATGGGATGGTGGAAAGTATGAGTTGGAGAATGCAATGACCCTTCATTGTCAGACATTATGTGATGAGGTGCCAACCACCGCCAAGTGAATCACCTGTACCTTAAAATCTGAGTCATGTGTGTCGGTGTTCGTTTTAATGCAAGTGTTTTCGTTGAATTTCAATTAAGAAATCAGAGGGAGTTGAAAAATAGATAGTTATTATTTTCTATATAAACTAAAATCTGATATTTTAAACCAAATTAAAGAATATTATAAATATAATAATATTGTGCTTGGTAGAAAGTAGGTGGATTGGAGTATTTATTTTGATATTGTTATCAAATTATCATAAGTCTGTTCATTTTTATAATAAATATTGTTGAAGTCACACTGATTAGTCAATGATGTAAAAGTTAATATATTTACTTTAACTTTTACTGTAATTATTTTCCAAAATAACTATACAAGTGTTAATTGTTTTAAAAAATAATCATTATAGATATAATAATTATAAAATAATACATATTGCCATCACATTCTAGAATATGCGAAAGTGTAAAATCTAAATAGATCTAGAAAATATAGAAAGTTTAAATTGTTCGTGTTGGTCAAAAGAATTGTCATAATGAATCTAATTTACTAGATCAATTGTAAATTTAATAAAAATTATTTTTTAATACAATTTATGACGTTTTGAGTCACTTTTTTTATATATGATATAATTGATATAGAAAGGGTATTTTTCATTTAAAAAGGTTGTTTTTTGAATGTCATTTTTTAATTAATATAAGAAAATTGTAACTTTCAATATTTATTGTTATAATGCAAACGAGATAAAAAGATATTTCAACCAAAATGAAAAAAATATAGGTATAAAGATTTTAGAGTAAAAATTGATAACAGAAAATTAGTTGTTATATGTTAGAATGTTAAATTCTTAAAAGTAGTGTAATTTTTTATAAATGAATAAGTACTACTAATACGATTGAAGTCGTGTTAGTTTGAGATGACTTTATATTGTAGTGTAATTGTATGAATCATGTATAACTTCAGTGATAAAGAAATCGCGTGGACCAACCACGACTTTGTTTAGCGTAATGTTTTTTTTTTCTGAAATTTTAAGTGAAGTTGTGTTATAGTATAACAAGTTTAGGTCGTGGCAATTAGAAGTGAAGTTGTGTCATCAAACTTCAGTTATATGAAATTTGCATTGAAGTCGTGTAGGATTCACATGACTTTAGTTGTTTGTGCAGTACACTCAAGTTGTGAACCATTGGCATGACTTTGCCTTTATTACAATGTTTAATTTGTTTTTAACGAAATCTAGAAAAAAATATTTATGTATTTAATCATTTGTAAAAAAATTAGGAAAATATTTTTAAGAAAATTTGAATACTTAGCAAATGTGTTATTTATTTTATAATTAATAGTTAATTTAATATAATTGTTGTATTAAATGAAGAGGAATAATTAATGTATGATATTTGATGTGTAAAAAAATGACTAAATAAAAGTTAAGGAAACAAAATAGTTAAGCATTTTAAGTTATGTAAAGATATTTGAAATTAGTTTGGAGAAAATATTACCGTAGTGGGCATGACAATCCCCCTATTATGACATTCATTATGATAATGTGATTTTTTTTTTTTACTTATTTAGAATTAGATCATCCATTTTGTTATGGATACGAGTATTAGTTGGTCTTTTGGATTTTTTTCGTCACATGTGTGTTAGGTATCAAATTTGAACAATGTAAGAAGACCAATAGTCTTCTTTTTTGAAAATAATATGGAGATTATAGATTGGGGCAACAAATGTCCTTAACTGTAAATGACAATAGGGACAAACAACGATGACATGCTGACAAGATAGTCACAAAGCATGAAAGTCCATATAATCACACCACCATTCATTTAGTTTAACTATGCATGACATAGGTCAATGTCAAAGTTGGGGAGTGAGTATCTCCTAAACATCAAACTTTGAGTTTTGTTAATTATAACTTATGTACGTAAAACATAATAAATTGTTGCTCATTTTTTTTCTTCTATAAGGCAGTAATATCTTTAGGATATACATGGTTTACTCATAACTTGTATTATGTCTTGGTCCCTTGTTCAATGAACATATATTTTGTTCTTTCAAACATTGTCTTTACAAAAACACAAATGAGTAGTGATTATGCTCCATTCAAAACAAAGTTTGTGCATTAAACTAAATTTGTTGTCATATGTTTGAACCTCTTACCTTCGTCATATGTCAAAGTCCATTTTTCTGACAGTATTTAATCTATTCAAGAGACTCCTTATTGGATTTTTTTTTATCTCATTACTGATAATTTCGCTTGAAGAGTGAGCTGTTTCATTTCATAATATGTGGCAATGTAATAAATAAAATGACTTAAGTGACTTTAATTATTTGATTTCAATATGCATGAATAAAGTAAAAGAATCAACAAATCAATGTTTATTAATTGTCTTTTCAACTTAGAGTCTTTAAGTTTTTTTTGTTAAAATTCGATGCAATATGTTGTATGCAATACACTGATGCTAGCTTGCCCCTTTCCCAACCAACTTTTAGAGATTGTAATGCGAACAAAATGATTACTCCTGTATTAATAGTGAGACATACATTTGGCTGAGGCGTGGCATACGCTTACAAAAATTGGAAGAACCATATCATGATTTCCTTTGTTTCACCTTCGACAATGACAAAAGCAAGAGGAAATATGTTTTGATTTCCATCTTTACCAAATGTTGTCAACAAAGTCCCATGATATTTTCAATTAAGAATGTCTCATCAACTTGTATTGTAGGCTTGCATTAGTTGAATCCGTCAATGCAAGACTTGAAAGTTCAAAACACACCCTCTAATATGTAAGTAGAGTTGTCTCGAACACCGTCCACAACAAAAATTGTATCAAAACACCTTGTTGGACAACTTCTAACCATCTTGAAAGATGATTATGTGATTTGTCCTAATCATCAAATTTCATTGCTATAGCCCTTTTGCTTTTCAATCCAAGTTTTCCTATATGTCACTACAATGGTGGTTTTGGATTTCTACAATTAATTAAACTCTTAATCGGAATGGATGAATTTTGCCTTAATCAAATTAACCACGCTTGCGGTAGTTTGGCTAGAGTCCAAATTTATGTGATCACGAGACAAAACAATTGACAAGCATATATGTATGAGGTGCTTTAGTTTTTTTTATTTCTCATTGATGACCAATTTGGCCGAAGGATGTCAAGAATCGTCATTGACACCTAATCCGCCTTGCATAATCACAAATTAATAACATTTAAGATGTTTTAATGGTAATTATAGATAACACTTATATGGATCTAAACTTTCTTGATTTTATATGATTCTTCATGACAAATTTAAATCTCCTTAATTTATAGTATGAGACATTCACCTAAATTTTCTCAATTTATATATTCATATAATATACTTATCTCAAGTTAAACAAATCTATTATGAGTGTTAAAAGAAAAAAATAATATTATGAGATCCATAAAATACAAATAAAATATATTATTTTGAACCTGAGATTTAGAAGGACTTAAACAATTAGGACAATTAGGATCTTGATTAATTCATGAATTTCCAAACTTAATAGAGTTTTTGGAAGACATGTGGTTCAATCAATTCATCATTGGTAGCTAATTCAGTGGTTTGGTGGCTAATTATTAAAACGTTGATGTAACACATTAGATCACCCTACTTCACCCATCCACATATTATTGTATATCTATACACGTGTGTCATCTTAATTGTTTTCTCCTTTTTAGTAAAATTAAAATCAGAATTTTAGGGTGATGCATCCTTTTCACAATACTCCAAAGACGTGGCTTATGTGTTTAATTTAACGTCAAACTTAATCTTATGTATTTTTAAATTATACAATTATAATATTTTATATAGGTTATAAATTAATTATCACAATTACCCAAAATAATACAAATGAAACAAATTATTAATATTATAAGGCCAACTCAGTAACAACTATATGGTAGCAGGCACGTTCTTTTATTAATTAACTTAGCATTCACATTAATATAATAAAACATATTCTAATTACTTTCTATGTCATCTAGTCACGTTTATTTTTTAACATTAATTCCACTGAATTTGATTCCATAATTTCAATTCTTAAAAATTGTAAATATAAATATTGTTTTGACTAAATTTTAATCCGAATTTTTTTATTACATTTAACTCAGGCGTTATTATCTCCTTTTACATTTTCTTTAATAAAAAAATATTGATTTTGAGTTACTTACAAATACATTAGTTAATCATTACCAACACGAGAGTTATAAATTTAAAATTTATATTTTATAAGATATTCTTATTGAAGGATGTTCACATCATTTGAAATTTAAAATCTTGAAGTATAAAAATTATAAAAAAAACTTACTTTTAGTTTTAAAATTTGAAATATAAAGTTTGAGTTACATTTGCATTAGAAATTATCTTACTACTTAAATATTAGATGGCATTTTAAAATTATCTTGTCTTTCATAAGATTTTTAATTGTTCCTTATAGTATTTGTTTTCACCTTGATTATTTTTTCTCACAAATAAAAAAGGACGTAAATTGTTTCTCTCTCTTGTGAAAATGGAAGAATTGAAAAGTTGATTTCAGAATTAAAACTCTACTACTACTACTATTGTTATTATTATTATTATTATTATTATTAATTATTTAAAATTAATTTAAAAAAATATCATAATTAAAGACAATTTTAGTATTTATATTTAAATTAATAATTTTGTTAATAATAATAGTAAGAAATATTTGGTTATAAACGTCCAGGCAAGAAGCATTTGATAAATTGTTCAACAATCAACCAAACAAAGTTAGTCAAAATTGTTATTTAAAGCATAAAAAGTCAACATTCATATTAACAGAGACTTTTGATCAGAATATATTAATTGTGTTTGGTAGAGGTTGATTTTGGGACATTAAAAAGGCTTATGTGAAAGAGTTGATTATTAGAGAATATGTTACCAAGATCAACATTAAAATCACCATTTTTAAGAAAATATTAACCAATGCCTTTAATGTAACAAGTTACTTATAAAAACTATAAAAAAAAGTATCATTCAAATAAAATATATTTTTATATTTAAAATCACGAGAGAATATGTAAAAAACTCATTTCGAAGGTGAAAAACAGTTTCAATCTTGGGCTCACTCCAGATGGCCCATATGTTCGTTGGTCTTGAGATGAAAGGGTTGATTGGATCACATTGGGGCCTCCATGTTAAGGATTCGGCTTCTTCTTCCTGCACTCCTACGTTTTTCTTCCTGCACCCCCACAATTTTAAAAATTCCAAAACTGGGCTTGAACTTTTATTTGGAAAAGGGCACCGTGGTGGAGTGTGATACGAATTCATCAATCCGGAAGTGAATCATGTTGTTTTCCGGATGTGGAGATGTTCCATAAATAAATTGTTGATTTCTGGATTGTTGAATCTGAAAGTCTAATTCTGTTACAAATTGATGGACCTGAAAGATTTACGGATTTTCCAATCTGGAAGATTTGCGGATTCTCCAATCCAGAAGATTTATGGATTTCCAAATTTGAATGTGAAAAAAGAAATGCGGATTTCTGATTCCGTAAAATTACCGATCTGCATTGTCCAGAATATTAGATATAAACTGCAAAAATGATAATCCGAGACACTATCGAACACCACAAAAAAAAACACCTTCTTGTGCTAAGACAGCTGTTCAGAGAGAAATGGAATCCGTGTGACAAAGGAAGAAGAATGAGTAGTGTGAGTCTTATGTGCATTTTAGGATTTTTTAAAAAATAATAAGGTTATTTTGTCTTTACATAATATTTTGGGGTTGCAGGAAGAAACTGCCTAAGGGTTTTTACTTTTTTCTACTACATTTTTTTTATCAATTATAACATTTTCTATGACTTATATTCAAAATATATTAATAATTTATTAAGAAATTTATTTGTAAAATTTATTTATGCTGATCTGATTTTTAAAATACTTTAATTTTTTTTTTGAATTTTCTTACAAATTATATGGGTTTCTCTGGTTTAAACAGTGTAATTAAGTTCTATAAAGACTTTTCTCACCTTCCAGCAATTTTTTATAATTTTTTGATACGAGAATAACGTGACAGACAATTCACATGATGTTAGAGTTAAGTGGCTATCTACTGTTAAGACTAACATGGAAGCCAATAGAACACTTAAACTGTTAAGGTATTTGGTACACACACACATATAAAAACTGTAAGCATATACACTTTTCTGATAATAAATAATATATTATAAAATTAAGAATATTTAATATTGTAATTAAATTTAAAATAGCCTTTCTAATAAAATTAAAAAAAATATTTTTGATATATTTTTTATTTCACTATTATTAAAAGGTGGGAAAGATTGTGTGAATTTCCAGTTTCTACAACTCTATGGGTGAGGTGAGATGAAGAAGATAAATTAAAAGCTGGAAAGTTTAGTGCTATGCTGCATGTGATCTACACGTGTCATTAGTTGGCATTCTTAAAAAAATAGATCATCATACAGCTTTTGTTTTCTTACTTATTATACAACTTTTGTCGTTGCAGTACACAGTTTTATGGAATCCAGATAGAATCAAACATGTTTCTAAGATGAAATCTGACTGTTCCAATTTTAGTCTGAAGAGTAATAAAAATTGTCTAGTATGATATATATATATATAGAGGCAGTTTGAATTGAATGTAAGGTGTTCACAGCAGAAGCTGAGGTGTTAGACAGAAGAGAATGAAAGAATCTGATCTCACCAATCAACAAAATGCCTAAATTAACAATTAATAATGAAATGAAACAATATTCAAAGAAGAACAAAGAAAAAAAATGAAAGTGAAAAAGCCATGACAGATCAGATAATAATGTTGGTCTGCGAGGCCACCACCACCCCCTCCCTCTGCACCCTCCTGTTCTTTTGCCAACTAAGCTCATCTCAGCTCCTCAGACAACCCTTTTAAAGCACTCACCTGTGCCAACTGTACCTGTCACAAAAGTTCATATTTTATCATTCAAAAAGAAAAAAACTGACCAAAGAATGATTCAAAGTAGCAGTGATAACATGGTTTGGCAGTTGTATTTTTACACAACTGTCTCCCTTATATAATAACAACAACATTAACAGAACATGAACTTTTATATATCATAATCAAGTTGTAACTTAAAAAACTATAAATCAAAGTATATATAATTCAATAGGGATTCATAATATTAACTAATGCTGTTAAACTAAGTGAAGAGAATAATTTACAAGTACACATGATCTGGCTGGACCTATGATGCTATCATGTGACACACCTGTATGAGGAATGATAGAAGATGGTTTGGAAATGATGGTGAATGGGGCCCAGGGTGCCGTTGGATAAAAGTTGTGTGCTGGTAGGCCTATGGTCTCCGTTGGATGATGATACTGATAGAGAGGGTACACTGGCATTACTGTGTTGCCACCCACAATACCCTGCCTAGGGTACACATGGGACAACTGCTGCCCATTCAGGTATGCCCCACCGTTGCCATAGCTCAGTTTCTGTCCACAAAAGTGCATACTATTGGTGTTACTAATTACACACAATAATAATTATTCACTTTCTATGAAAAAAACTATTTTTTACTTGATCTGAATGATGTAGAATGAAGAAACAATTGCATTACCTGGTTGTAATTGTAGTTCATGTCTGTCACAATGTAGGTTGGAGTGTAGCTGAATGAAAAGATGGAAGAAAAAAGTATGTTACTTGAGTGGAGAGAGGTTTTTGAGTTGATGATGGGTAGAGGAGAAGCACATGACATACCCATAGTAAGGAAGAGGGTGATTGTGGAAGGGCATAGCAGTCGTCCTCAGTGGATGATAATATGGCTGCACGTGATTCCCTGCTGCATTGTTCTTCACCACTCCACTGTTTGATCCTCCTGCAGTGGCATATCAACGTTAGACCCCCATGATGTTCATAATCACCAAAAGGTCATTCTTTCAGATTCATCAATTCATCACTCATTCAAGAATAATTTCACATGAACTGATAAATGTTACATTGAATACACATAAATTGTTCTGAATATGCAAGTCTATGTATGTATCATAGAATGTATATTTATATTCTACCAAATTAGCTAAAAAGGAAAAAGAAGATGCATTTGTGTGTACCTTGCGGCTGTGGAGGTGGTGAAGCAGTGGAAGAAGACCTTGGACGACGAGCACCTAAGAAAGCCAGATTGCAGTTGGCTCGACGGCCATTGATAACAAGAGTTGCTGAGTCCTCGCAAGCCTTCTTGGCAGCCTCAGCCTCTTTGAAAGTCACCTTTTTTTCACACAAATCAAAACATAAACTGATTAATTGATTCCAAGCTAGCTTCATTCAACCAATATATAAACAAATTATGAAAAAAAATTGTGTATACTTACAAAGCCATAGCCTTTGGATTTGGCAGTAAGCTTATCAGAAATGATGACAGCTTCAAGGATCTCACCATACTTTTCAAAATGGTCTCTAAGGGCATCCTTGGGAGTCTCCCATGCTAAGCCCCCAACAAAAACCTTGGTGAGAGTGGTGTCCCCAAATTCTCCAACGTTGTTGTTTTTGACACTGGTGTTGGTGGTCATCATGCTGATAGACTCTGCTACTGTTGTTTGAGGAAGATCTTTGTTTGTAGGAAAGAAGAAAGGTAGGTGTAGGTGAAGGTGAGTTGAGTAGACGTTAAGTTTGATGAAGAGAATTTGGAGGAAGGTGAGGAGTTAATTTTATAGAGAAGAGTGAAATAAAAAAAGTGAAGAGAGAGAGAGAGGCATGCATGACAGAAAGAACAGATAGACTATGATGAGGCATTAGACCGTCATCAACGTGACTGATCACACCAATCACTCAAATCTCTCTTCTCTTCTCTTTCTCCTATTTTGTCTCTCTCTTTTTTTTCTCACCATTCACTGTACCTTAGCTGGATTTCTAATATGCTTACCACTAATGTTAATTAGCATTTATTAACATACAAACATGCCTATCCAAGGACTCTCCAACTAGGACAAATTATTACAACCAAATGCTAAGATTCTTTAAGAACATAATAGTCTTGGATCACTCGTGATTTCCAAGGATAGATTTACATAAGACATTATTTCTAATGTTGGAAATAGGAACCACCTAAGATTAAATTTAAGGTAGTAAAAGCGTAAGCGTTAATCACTCCAAAATAGGATAAGTTTGGTAGAGGGAAATGAAAGAGAATGATTGTGAAAGTTAGAAAAAAAATAATGGGTCCACAGAGGAAGAATTCACTGTAAAATAGGAAAGAGTCTACATAAGTTTTTATTTTTTGCTTGTGCTTTCTTATTATAGTAAGAGAATGAATAAATAGAAAAAGAAGAAGAGAAAATGAAGAAGATAGTGGTGTTTTGTTTGTGGTTATTACACATAAAGATGAATGTTGTAGCAGAATTATGGGCGTTGTGTGTTAGAATGAGGTGAAGAAGAAGTAAGAATGGAATAAGATGAGGCAGAAGAAGCAGAACTGAAACGTGATACACATACCGTGGCCAGCTATTCATTCTCATTTACAAATAATAACTTAAACTCTTTTTTTATATAAATTAACATCAAATATTAATATTAATACCACAATTATACAAAGCACATTCATCAATCATGTACCCAAGAGTTAAAGTATGCCTTCTGCTTTTGGCACATTGTGCACTTGCTCCATCAAGATCAATTGGGACTAGCTCACCCACACAAGGCTCTCTTGCATAAATTAAAAAATAATAATTAAGTTGTTTATAATTTTTAATCTTAAATTTGAATTCTTATACAAATTAGTGATTTGTTGCAAGTATAACAATTTAAAAAACTTAAAAGATTCATAATTTATTATTTATTATAAATACCGCAATATATCACTACAAGAAAATCATGAAATAGAAACCAATTTCTAGAAACCAAAATAATTAGTTGCAATAATAATTAAATTAGAGACCATTTTAGAAACTAAAAAGAAATTTAGTTTCTAAATTAGTTTATATTATTTTCTATTATTGTTAAATAGTTTCTAAATTGGTATCTAATTAGCAACTAAGGTTTTAGAAACCAAATTTAGAAACTAAATAATTGGTATCTAAAACCTTAGTTGCTAATTAGATACCAATTTAGAAACTATTTAACAATAATAGAAAATAATAGAAACTATTTTAGAAACCAATTTTCTTTTTAGTTTCTAAAATGGTCTCTATTTTAGTTTCTATTGTAATTAATTATTTTGGTCTCTAAAAATTGGTTTCTATTTCATGATTTTCTTGTAGTGTATACATTAAAGATTTGTTATTAGTTTCTAGGATGTAAAATGTTTTGGAACTGGTTAGGTGTAATCCCGCACAACATGATGATCATAAATGTTAATTTGAATGGTTTAATATTTTTTTTATGTTAATCACAAACAGAACATGGTATGGAAATAGTTATGGATAACAATATTTTTGAGTATTTGTGATCATAGGAATAATGTAATTTTTAAATCAGGGAAGGTGGATGCAGATGAAACTTTTTATTTGGTCCAGTTAAAGATTTGGACTTGGTTGTTAGCTAAAATACATTTTTTAATTACTTTTAGGTGGTTGGGAAAAAAATTTCTTAAGACTGTAAAGGCAAGGTAAACTTTGCAGTTTTTGGTTTCTTTCAACAACTTTATACATCATTAAGAGTTGCTTTGATTTGGTTTGGTTGAGTGTAATGCAATCGAGGGATGGTAATCTTTTATGTAAATGTGAGGGATTGATGTATGCATGAGTTGGGTGATGGATGAATGTTAGGTTTTGATGTATAAATGATTGATTTATACATGTTTCAATGTATAAATGGTTGATTTATAGATGATTTTAGTTTTTTTGGTACACAACATTTATATGTAATAAGATTGAGACATTCCTAGAATATTTCCTATTTATTTTATTTTTTATTTATGGATAAAAATAAATAAATATTATGAAAAATATTTTAAATGAACTATAAAATAACATTTAATTGTATATATAAATATATAATGTTGATAAAATATAAATGAAAATATTTAATTTATTTAACACAAATAATTATAGACAATAATAAAATATTAAGAAAATTAATACAGATGAAATGGGTAATCCACACTTTATATAAGTGACGAATTAATACAAACGGGTAATCCACACTTTAGCAGTCAAGACTCATTAGAGATTTGTCTTTAGTTTTTAGGATGTAAAATAACATAATGTGTATGGACATATGTTGGAACTGGTTAGGTGTAACCCTGTACAACATGATGATCTTAAATGTTATTTTAAATTGTTTAATATCCTTCATGTTAATCACAAACAGAACATGGTATATAATGAGTTATGGGTAACATGAATTTAAAGTATTTGTGATCATAAGAATAAATTCATTTTTAAACCAGAAAAGGTGGATGCAGATGAAACTTTTTATTCAGCCCAGTTAAAGATTTGGACTTGGTTGTCAGCTAAAATAACTTATTTTAATTATTTTTGTTTTGATTCACGGTTGAACCCTTACATTTGCTTAAACAATCTTAAGGTGAAATATTATGTTATATTTGTTTACTTGTTCTGGATTTAAAAGACTTTCTATCAAACTGATCTTTTAACATTGGGTGTTGTGAAAGGTATTTCTTGAAGGCTTGTTCTTCCTGCACCCCCACGTTTTTCTTCCTGCACCCCCACAATTTCAAATATTCCAACATTAACCTTGAGCAAAATTTTGAAAAGGGCAACGTTCAGCACTTCCACAATCATTGCTCATCTTCATCCTTGGGTTTCAAGTGTTGTGGAGGTTCTTCATAATTGTTGGAAGCAAGGCGGAGGAGTACACAACGTTGCCGAAGTGTTGTCTGCGTTATAGAGGTAAGAGTAAAGGTTTTTTTTTAAGAAACACGGTGGTTATGGAAATTTCGGGATTACCGGATATCGGGATCCGGTAATACCTTCCGGATTCATGAATCCAGAATAAATGAAATAATGTGTTCCGGAAGAGGGGTGTTCCGGAATTAAAAAGCCATAATATGTTGTTCTCCGGATTTCTGAATCCGGAAGCTTAAATTTCATTACGGATGGGTTGATCTGGTACAGTATTTTGTGTTATGGATTCATGAATTCAGAATACTTTACTTGCATTATGGATTTATGAATCCGGAATGGTTTTTTTGTGTTATGGATTCCTGAATCCAGAATAGTCTTTTTGAGTTATGGATTGCTGGATCCGGAATCATTTTTTTAACTTATGGATTCATGGATCCGGAATGCAATAATTTTGTTTTATTTTTTTTTATTTGTAGAAGCATAGTAGTGAAGAATTTGAACAACAATTATATGATGGTGTGAATGTGTGGGATGATGATGATATTGAGAAGTCATTATCTAAATCGAAGGGATATGAATCTACAAATGCGTTTACTACAGATGAGGTAAAGTTAAGTTTGTAAAGTATTTTTAAGTTGTTTGTTAATTAGTAAATAATTTGTTATGATAACTTTTGTAGGTATTTCGTACTCGAGATGAGCTC
>Ga0123342_1000177_pt1 | contig 84707 bp, 47 predicted proteins | sample Turbeawhitnodule_FD_89960 | JGI IMG/M metagenome (GOLD analysis project Ga0123342, IMG submission 89960) | Root nodule microbial communities of legume samples collected from Mexico - Turtle bean Mexico white nodule | ecosystem: Host-associated > Plants > Roots > Nodule | place: Mexico: Nepantla...
AGGTCAAGAAAAGAAAGCAAGAAACAAATTAAATTTTAAAACAGTACCACAACAAATGGATTTGAATTATGTGACACAACTTAGAAAGAGTTTAGAATGATATTGGACAAGCAAATAAAAATAAACACTCAATAAAGGATGACACACAAAAGGAACCTAAAGAAAGGCACTAGAATTGATTTGAAAAACCAAAACAGCACTACTGGAAAATTTTAGGTTCAGAAAACGTGACTTAAAATATTTATGATGAGCTGGCTATTTTGAATTTGCTTCTGAATATTTAACCACAAACGATTCAATGTCTTAGTAAGATTTTGGCGATGGAATCACACCAAAACCATACACCAAATAATTGTGATAAATTTTTCAAAACCATTGTTCAACTACCGTATATTTTGGTGCCATAATACACTCTTTTCTTTTTTTATTTATCATTTTTTTCTATTTTGTCTTTTCATCCAATTCTTTTTTTTCTTGATTTTCAAACGCAACAAACTGTATTAATCCAGATTTTCAGAAATTTTCTTCAACACATTAAAATTTCATAACAAAAAACAGTCAATGCAGAATTTGAAAAACAGAGGAGTCCTAATTCTGGAATTTAAAAACAAAATAAGAAACTTCAAAAACACAATGAAGTAGATGTATATGAATTTGTATAGAACTAGCATACAAATATGAACTCAAACTAAAAGAAAAATGCATCAAAGGATCAATAAACACAGAAAAATAAATCTGGACTCAAATTAAATCAAGAAACCAAAATTATCAACAAATTCAGCACAACAAGGATTTGATGACAAATTTAGGAAATACATGACTAGATAAAACATCAAAGGATTCAGAAAATAAAATGACTCAAGACAAATCATATGAACCGAACAAAATTCAAACAAGACTCAAACAACCTAAAATCAAAACAGAACACAATTTCATATAGATTCCTACACAAAATATGAAAATAAGAAGCTCAAGAACAATTTGAACATTTTGCACCGATTGAATTGCTTAAAACAGCAACTAAATCAAATTAAAAAGCAAAAAACAGCAAGATAACATGAACAAGTGATGAACAACACAGAAATAAGAAGAACACAAACACAAAAATGAGAGAAGACATTTAGCTCTTGTAGAACCTATGCTCATGATACCAAATGATGAATTTGTGTCTCCTTTCTTGCGGTTTTTGTTGATAAATGTTGAAGCTTCATGGATTGATGGTGGAACAAGGCTCTCCTAAGAGTGATGTTAGCCTTGGAGGTGCATGAAAAGTATGAAGAGTAAGAGTGGTTCGGCCAACTCCCTTTGTAGGTGACGGTTGAAGATTAAAAGTCTATTCCTAAGAGAGTTTAGGCAAGGAGTGAGAATGGCACGATTTTGGCAACATTTCACTATTCAATTAATCTTGAATTTACATGACCCAAGCTCCTCTATATATAGCAAGAGTGGACTGAATATGAAAAGAGAATTGGAGAGAAATTCAAATGTTGGCACATGGGAAGGTGGCTCCTAAATTCAACACATGTGAGGTAGGTTCTAAAATTTTTCATGTGCTAGGAGTTCTAGAACCTTACACTCCACTTAGGCTAAATGCGTTATCTTGACCCCTCTTTGACCATAACTCTAGTGGTTGCCTCAATTTGACATTTTGGTGACTTTTCAATGGATTGGTGTTGGGGCCTCTTCCATCACTTAGGTTCTAAAATCATTTATGCACATCATTCTTAGGTTCTGAAATCGTTTATTTTAAGTTGACTAAGTTTTGAAATCATTTCTGCACATCATTCATAAGTTCTGAAATCATTTCTGCACACCATTTTTAGGTTCTAAAATCATTTATTTGAGTTGACTAAGTTCTGAAATCATTTATGCACACCAATTCCTAGGTTCTGAAATCATTTATTTTCCTGTACTAGGTTTTGGTCCAGATCGAGGTTCACATTCACTCCAAAATGTGACTCACTTGTGAAAAATATTTCTGAAGGCTTTAATAGTGTGCTTGTACAGATGATTTTTCAATGCAAGACTTTGAGACGACCATCTCACCCAAGTGCAGCACAACCATCTCACCCAAGGTCATCTCGCCCAAGGCCATCCCACATAAGCTCATCTAACCCACAGATATCTCACCCAAGCCCATCTGACCAAGGTCCAAGTCAGGCAACTCCAAGTGCACCAGGCCCATCTCAGGAAGCTCCAAGTCAGGCAGCTCCAACCGCACCCCCTCCACCATCTCCCCCTACTCAACCAAAAATCTCAGGCAACTTGAAGGACAACAAGATTAAGTGTAAAATTTTCAAGACTCTACATCAGACTTAAGTTACCGTCCATGAGAGGCCGCTATTATTGTAGGCTCCTGCTAATGTATTTTAGAATCATAATTTGTTAATTTATCATGTACTAAATGTATTTGATAATTTTTGAAGTACATTAATGTTATTAGGTTCTATGATAATTAAGTTTGCTTCATTCTAAATCTATGATAATTAAGTGTGTTTGTGCTTGTTACACTTTATATTTCTATTGATATAGCTAGACCTGTGAATAGTGGACTCCTGATTTACTCTAAGATGAGAAAAATTGGATTGAAGATGTATTGTTCTCCTTTCTGCTTAGCTAATGTCAAACTTTGTAATGAGTTTTGCAAAATTGGTGTTTGCTTGCAACTTTATGAAAACATTGGACATATTACATTAACTCATTCAATTATAATCCCTATCAAAATATACATTGATACATCACTCATGAAAATTTTAAAAAAACAATACATATTACATTAACTCATTCAATTATAATCCCAATCAAAATATACATTGATACTTCACTCATGAAAATTTTAAGAAAAACATGACAATGTTTATTACAACACACAACCCTACTAATAACATCTTAATTCACACTATTCTTTTCCTTTTTTTAGACTTTTTATGTCTTGAGATAATTTCCCAATAGAATTGAAGATCTCAATCCTACTTAATATTCTAGTACATTTCAACTCTATACAATTATGTACTTAGTTGGATGATAATATATTAGTAAAATGTTAAAACTATATTTCACACTTGAGGAACAGAAGAATATTTAATAAACACACAATTCTTTCATCTCATCCCAATTCAAAAAAAATATATAGTATCATACAATACATTATTAAAATTATGTTCTTTCCTTAAATTTAAATCTTACTATTTTTAACAAATTAAATTCGCATAACCGTGCCTATGCCGGAAGAAATAGATTTCTATTTATCCTTTTCTATTTCTTTGTTAGAATATTTTCTTTTTACTTGTACCGCACGTGCTTATTTATTAAACAAGAGAACAGAAATACCTAAAGAATGCATATAGATAATTGTAACGGTTACGGTTAAGATCCGTGCGGTTCAGTTAATGCGTCACTGTTGTCGGTCATCACCTGCACGCATGACAAGTGTTGGCACGGATAATTGCTGTAACAATTTTATGCTATATAACCACATTCTCTGTACGTAGCGCAAAATAATATAAGGGACTAAGTAAAAATCCAGACAACCAAAATTTAGGGAGGAAATTAATTAAGAAACATTAAAACAGTATTAAACCCACTTTCACATCAGATATTCTCCAATACCAATAAAACTCAACTTCTTAAATAAATCTCCACAGAAATATACTTCTACTGCTGCTTGCACTCTGGAGGTCGCTCACCCTGCTGACCTTCACCAAGCTGTGCTCTTCCACTCTTCTGAAGATTTACACAGTAAAAAAAAGGAACCAAGTCATGTGAGTTGCAGGAGCACGAAAGGAAAAAACAATCTATATCTCAACTTATATCACAAGTTCCGTACCTTGGGTGCTGATGACTGCAGCGACATAACACAATGGGGGAGATCCCACAAAAAAGAGTGTGTAAGATTCAAAACTGAGACAGAAAACAAACCCAGTACTAACATTTTAAAGAAATTACAAATTATACCCTCTTTTTAGTCTTGTTCTCTTCCTCATCCTCTTCGTCATCGTCATCATCTTCATCATCTTCTTCATCATCGTCTTCCTCGACATCTTCATCATCCTCATCCTCCTCTAGTTCTCCAAATTCATCCCCCTGGATGGCCTCTCCAGTAAACCAGGACACAGCATGGGGAATAATCTTGTCTCTTATTGTTGACCTAAACATGCATGACAATATAACAAGATTCAAGACAATGAAAATTTAAAAATCAAGATTTCGATAAACGAAAGGATTGCGTAGTCTTGTTCCATCAAGATTACAATAAATACAAAGATGCACGGTTTGCAACAGAAGTCAACAAATACTTTATTGGAAGATGAGTAACATGTTGGAAACCTGATACATGCAACTACAAACACTGGTAAACGATAATCAAGCTCACCCAATGTCATAGTCTTGTTCCATCTGATTCTGGAGCTCCTCAGCCTATGAACAAAAAAAGTATTAATCAAAGCACAAAAAAAAATAAACAGTGTTGCACATAGCAACGTTAATAAAGTTCAAATTGATTGGTTGTTTAATTCAACACCAGTACCGCTTCTTCATCAATGTCTTCATCATCTTCAGGAACTTGTGGTGGATTGAAGAAATTGAAGAAACTTTCACAACTTTCAGTTTTGGTAATTGGTTTAGCATTCTTTGAACCCTTCTTGGGCTTTTTCTTAAGAATCTTCTGTGTCAGGCATTTTCCTGAGTGCCATTGAATTTCAGTCCTAGAAATTAAAAAACAAAATTCAGCAAGCAAATTTATTAAAGAATACACACCACCAACCAATTTAACATGATAGTATACTGGTTAGGTAACAGTGATGTGGCATCATAATTTATAGTAGTATAATAAAAACAATTAATGAATCTTACCCAATTGCTTTCTCCAAAATTGGTTCATCCTCATCAATCATATGATATGTTTTAGTCAAGACAGTATTAGTAAAATAAGGATTGGTATCAAAGAAAAACTCAAGCTTGAATCCTTTAGGATTTTCTATCCTGCTCCACTTGATATCTTTGAGAAACTTGAGAGCACCTTCATCACGCTCTGAAATCTAGTTTTCGCAAGGGAACAATGAGAAAACTAGTAAAATGAAAATACGTTGCAAAATGTACATTATAAAAAAAGTCAACTGCTGAACCAAATGAACTAACCTCCTCGGCTAACACTTCATTGTTTTTCATTGCAGTAAGCCAAAACGCAGGCACTCCCTTCTCTGTTAAGCAAATACTTCTATCAAATATTAAGTAATTGAAACACTGTTAAAAGAAAAACTCATGTATTTGTATTATTACCTTCATCCTCCCCACTATCGGGTGTTTTTTCGTTCACTGCCGCTTCTTCGACTTCGGTAACACCATTTACTATGTCATACCGCTGCAGTCAACCATGACAAGGAAAAAAATAATATTTTTATTATTACATCAACATCCCTAGAGCTAAGAATCACGATTTCAATTATAAATTTGATTAAAAGACAATTGCACAGCTTAAGTAGCAGATTATGAAACCCATTTAAGCTACTCGTCCAGGCAAAGAATAAAACGGCAAATGCTACTTAGTTAGTTTCACCTTCGTGTACAGTGGTTGATACATTTTTTGGTATTTGGCTTCGAGTGCTGCTCTCTCCTCAAAAAATTTAGCCTCTAATTCATCGTGTTGGCCCTGCAAAATTATGACAAAATAATAATATCAATTTAAAAGGAGGAAGCTCCAAAACACCAAAATGTTATGTCGAAGCATCTCATCAAACAATACAAAACCTTATATGCAAGGGAATAACAACACTTCACACCTACCCCAACCAAGGACATTCCAAACAACAACTACAATTAACACTTAAAAAATCACGAACAAGAAATTTAAACAACCCAGGTGACGGGCTAACTATTATACCTGGATCTCTCTAAGAACCTCAACACGCTTCCTGACAATAGGTGACAACGACTCAAGAATATCGGAGTGTTGCCCGGCCAAACTCTGTATCTTGCTCTGCGCAAAATTAAACATTGAAAATCTCAGAAACAATAAAAATAGCCAGATTTAACATGTAAATCCCGATAAATTCAAATCTTAATCTCAGCTTCATATATAAATAACAACATTAGTAGAAGTAATAGTAGCAGCAGTGGTAAGAAAAAGATGATACTAACCTTAAGAGCATTGACTAGGTCCGCTCTATTTTCCTCGTTGAGTACTTCGGGGAGAAATTAAGAACAATAGAACATCAAACGTGTGAAGCACGAAAAAATAAAATAAAAAAAATAAAAAAAGAGAAGAGAGAAATGGAAGGAGTACCGGAGGAGAGATCGGCGACGTTGAAGGTGTCCTTGTCGTTACTCATTGCAGAGGTGAAAGAAAAGCTTAGTTGAATGAGATGAAGCTAAAACCCTAAAGAAGAAAAAGATGAAGAAGAACAGAGAGGGTTTGGTTGTTGCTAAACGTGGCCACTCTCCAATCCTCTTTTCCTCTTCCTTCTTTTCTGAACTTGAATACACTCTCTATTTATTGCCTAGGGCTTCCTTTTTTATTCTTTTTTCGCTTTCACCAAATATGGGGGCCCAACCACCTCACTCTGCTTCCAAAAGTCCTTTATTTTAGGCCCAGCTTACAAAATCAAATCAATATACGCATTTTTTTATTTTTTTTCTGGACCCAAAAAAGATGTATACAATATCTCTTTTTTAATTCTGTTATTTATACAATAAAATTATGGATGACCATTCTTGCTGTCTGAATAATTTTATATATACATGTTTGATAAACAGTTGGGCTGTTTAGGCAACTATTGTTATTCCTAATAAGAGAAAGGAGGAAATAAAAAAATAGAATTAATACTTAAATTTTTCACAATTTAAATGATTTTTTGTAAAAATAAATGTATCTATATAATTTAACTGGTCTTAATTAATAAATTAATAAATAATAGACATTTGTGCCTCAGTATCATATTACTATTTTAAGATATAAAATGAAACTATAATCTATAGCAGGGTTAGTTTCCTTATCACAATAAACAGAAATTTCTAAGATTGCACAATAATGCACAAGAACGGCAGTTAAGAGAAAAACAAGTAAGATTGTGCGTGAGAAGAAGCTAAACAACAAAAACAAAATAAAAGTGAACCTTAAAGAGAAGCTTTGTGGTAAGAAACAGAGAATAGATGTTTTTCATTCCCAGCTTGGGATGTATAAGCTGAAAAGTGGATGGAGGTAATGATTTTATGAAGATATCAGCATTCTGCATGGAAGATGAGATTTGAAGCAACTTTAGGAGTCCAACAGTAATCTTTTTTCGAACAATATGGCAATCGATCTCGATGTGTTTGGTACGTTCTTGGAAAACCTGATTGGATGCAATCTGGATGGCAAATTGATTATCACAATACATGGTTGGCGGTTGTGTGTAGGAGACACCAAGATCTTGTAGCAGATAGGTGAGCCATTGGAGTCCATAGGTTGTGGCAGCCATGGCCATGTACTTAGCCTCAGAGGAACTCTTGGAAATGGTTTGTTGTTTCTTTGATTTTCAGGAGATAAGAGATTTCCCTATATATATGGGGAAACCAGTAACAATTTTTTTTTGTCTCACGGCAGGTGGCCTAATCAGAGTCATTGTACGCTTTTCACTAGATAGAGTTTTGGTGAGGAAAAAAGATACCGTAAACAAGAGCATTCTTGAGATATCGTAGGATTATTAGGATTCAAAAGGCTACTTATTGATGAGTAGAGGTAGGGACAGAAACAAACTGACTCAGCTTGTTGACACTTAAGGCAATATTGGGTCTTGTATTGGTAAGATAGATGAGCCTCCCAATTAGGCACCGGTTGGAGGAGGAGTCTTCTTCATTCAACAACAATTCTTGTTCACTGGAGAGGCGTAAAGAGTGAACCATTGTGTAGAAACAGGAGCACAATCCAACATTCATGTTTCATGTAGGAGGTTAAGAGTGTATTTCCTTTGGGAGAGGTGGATGTCATTATTGTTGCGAGCAACTTCAAGACCAAGAAAAACACATGAGGTCACCCAGACTTTTGATCCAAGAAGTCAAGTCCTTCCAGCTGTGTGTAGCCCTTGGCAACCAGGCGTGTTTTGTAGCGATCAATGGTGCCATCGCGGTTGTGTTTGATTTTGTAGACCCAATGGCAACCAATGGGTTTCTTACCCCGTGGAAGGGGAACATGTTGCCATGTATTTTTTGTGGAGAGAGCTTCAAGTTCGGCTTCCATAGCTTCTTTCCAGCATGGATGTTGTGAAGCTTCTTCATAACTTTTAGGCCTAGTGTGTGATGTAAAGGAGGAAAGAGCATGTTTAAAATTAGAAGACAGAGCATTATAAGACAAAAAAATAAAGAGAAGATATCTTGTACTTACAGTCTGTATAGATGGTAGATCAATGTGAAATTCATAAAGATAGGTAGGGTTCATCTTGGACAAGTTGAATTGGGGATGAGTTGATCCTTAGGTGCCATAGATACCGGTTCAGTCGTGACAAATACCGGTTCAACAGTGACAGATATCGGTTCAGCAGTGTAATTATCATAGGGAAAGTGGAAGCATAAGAAGAAGGGATGGGTAAAGATAAATTGTTAGGGTTCTTGTTAACTTCATCTTTCAATTTGTAAGGAAAGTGAGTTTCATAAAATATAGTGTGTCTTGAGACCTCTATTTTATGATTTTTAAGATCGAGAAAAATGTAACATTTAGTATTAGGTTGAAAACCAAGAAAAATACCAGAAATAGAACGTTCATCAAGTTTGTGTTACGTGAGAAGTGATACTGCTAGAGAAACAAAGACAGTCAAAAACACGTAAAATAGACAAATGATATAAAGTGTCATGCAGTTTTTCATACGGAGATCTGTTATTTAAAAAGGGAGTGAAAATACAATTAATTAGAAGAACAACATGTAAAGCATCAAAATACTTAAAATTAGGAGATAACATAATTATTAGTATTTTTAATGTACTTATTACTATTATTTATTTAAAACCATCCAACATAATTTTTTTATTACATGATCAATAAATTTTTAATTTTGTTAAAAAAGTATAGGTGTGAAATTCTTCTTTTTATTGGAAGCAAAACTAGTCAAGAATTTTCACGATTAACTATATAAATTTTTCATTTTATTTTGTCGGTTTCTTTTATCGCTTTCATGTCTTTTTCTTACAGGTACAGGAAAAGTTTAAATTGTCCATAGTTAATAACAGAAAATTTATTTTTTAATTTTGTAAATTAGAACTAAAAAATGTATTCCGTATACTTTTATGAATTATACGATTTAAAATAAATTTCAAAATCTAACAATATATTATAGATTATATAAAAGGTTTAAATTATAGAACTACTGGCATTTCAAATCACATAATTTTAAAATAAAAATATATTATAGAATACATAATTCAAATATATTTTACATAATGCAATTTTTTTCTAAATTAGATAATTAATAACATATTTCCAATTCTCTGAAGAGGTGCAGGAATAAGCATGAGATGCAAAAAGTAATTGGCTCATCTCAACTTTTTAAAGTCCATTCACATACATCTAGGAAAATTAGAAGGAGTGGTACTTCCTCCATCCCAACAAATATCTTTCCGCACCCCATTATTTATGGAAAAGAAAACATTAGTATTAGTGTTAGTGTTAGTATCAGTGTCGTGTTCATGATGTCCCATTACACTTTCATTGGAATTCTTCTCTTTCTTTGAACCTCCGAAAGTTGCTTCTATGGCGAGGCTGCTTCGTAACATTTCCTTTCTCACACGCTCGCTATTCGTCCCTAAGGTTCGTTTCTACGCGTTTTTTTTCCTCTTTTGAATGCTGTCACATGGTTTTGTTTATGCACTTTGATCAGTTGTTTTTCATAATTTTTGTCACCAAAGGCATATTACGGTGCTCTCTTCTGTTTTATGCATTATTATCATTTTATGATTCTGATGACCTTGTCTGTCACGTTTTAATTTCTTTAGTTAATTATGTACTTTTAAAGTAATACGTGCATTCATGGGGACCGAAGTCAGAGGAATATTTGCCCTCTAACAAAAGGTAAGGAAAAGGAAAAAGCATTGGCCGTTTTGTCAGTCATGGTCATGAATATGCATTTAACCAATCGTTTCCCTCACTTTTTGCATCTTCTTCGTACGTTTCTGATTGATGCTGATTTTCCTGCATAATCAGTTCTTGCTTTCATTTGCAGGGCTTTGAGCTGGGATTATTTAGCACTTCTCATATTTTGAGCTTTTCATCTAAAGGTTTGCCGAAGCTCTCTTGCTTTCTTCCCTTCCCTTTATCTGAATCCAGAAGTTAATCAGTTGCAGGAGTTTATTTATACTGAAAATAGATTATCACATTCTTTTTCAAATTTTAGTATTAACTGTCATTGGTGTAAAATTCATGGAATACCACATTCAAAGATCGATAAAGAAACAAAAGATATACAGTGAAAAGAATACAGTTTCAAAACATTAAGAATAAAGTTGTGATAATGTGAAGAAACTTTGTTATACGAAATCATGGAAGAAATAGGATATTTGGTACCTAGAGGATTAATCATGGTAGCTGAAGCGAAAGTAGTTTGATTATCATTGTATTTAAGAGGTCTAGTTCGGATTCTGTTAGATTTTCTGAGGGAATGTTTAGAAGAAATAGGTTTTGTTTGAGGAGAGGAAGGGATAAGGGGAGGAGAGTCCGTAAGTGAAGAGAAAGCCCGTGGGTTGTGAGTAGTGATGAAAGGGTAAGCAAGGGTGGTAGGATCATTAACGTTGATAGTGGAAAAGGGAAAACAATTTTCATAAAAAATAACATTTCGAGAGACTTCAATGGTTTGTGTGTGAAGATTGTACACAATATAACTTTTATTGTGAGACCTGAATCCTAGAAACACGCATGGTAAAGTTCTATGATCCAACTTCCTCCTGCGAGTACTAAGAGTGCTAGTTTAAAAAAGGTACCCAAACACTTAAAGTAAAGTAACATCGTATTCGTATAATTAAGAATAGAGCTTTTGATATGGGGACATATTTTTTAGAAAAGGTGTGGGAATAAGGTTTATTAAGTTAGTTGCATGAAGTAAAGCACACAACCAAAAAGGTTGGGAATGTTAGACTGAAATAAGGGAGCTCAAGTTACATTGAGTAAATGTTTATGTTTCCTTTAACAATGCTGTTCTGTTGAGGGGTTTCAACACAAGTGGTTTGACGTATAGTATCAGTAGATTGAAAAAAAATAACTCATGATAAATTCCACACTATTATCTGATCGAATTGTTTTGACTTTTGTATCAATTTGTCTTTCAACAGAATTAACAAATCCTTGTAAAAGAGATTGTGTTCCAGCTTTAGAAGACATTGGGAAAACCCAAACAAATCTAGTATGATCATCAACAATAGTAAGAAAATATTTATGATCATGTAATATATGGAATTAATTAATTTGGAAATAAAGATCAAATTGAATTTGAAATTTGGTAGATATAACACATAAGTCAGAACAAGAAACTCTGAAACGTATGCTAGAATATTTAGCAATCCATTGTTCTCTATTGGGTAGGGAGGCTAACAGTGATGGGTGAAATTTGTCTATATTCACCATATAAGTCAAGAAAATATGCAATATGGTCAGTAGCCCCCAAGTCAAGAAGCCAAGTATTGGGATTAGAATCACTGTTTATGGTGCAAACAACAGGTAAAATATTCCTAGAACATAATTGGTTTTAGGAAGAATACCCAGTTGATTAATATGAGCACTTTGTGCTGAGGAAGAAGGTCCTGTAGATGTCTGTTGCAGTAAATTCATTAGAGTTTGATATTGTTGTGAAGTTAATTTCAATTATGAATTCTGTGATTCCTGAGATGTGGCTGTTGAATTTTGTAGTTGTGTTCTTAATGTTAGCACCAGGTGCCTTGTACAAACGATGCCCTAGTGGATATCCATGTTTCTGGAAGCATTATACCTCAGTGTGGTTTGCGATTCCGCAATAATTGCATACCTTCCTGCATCTGTTAGCATGTGATGAACCTCTACCATTACCATGAGAAGTTTGACCCCCTTTTCCCAAATTCGATGATAAATTGTTTGGATAACCATTCTTTTTCCACCAATCTTCAACAATATGTCCATTCTTTCCACAATAACTACAAAGATTTCTTGAATAAGAAGCATTAACAACATTAACCAAGCTTAGATAATTTGTATTAGTAGTTCCATTGAATTGTCTTTCTTTTTAAGTAGCGTATGAAAAAACTTTGCTAATTGAGGAAAGAGGGTCCATCATTAGTATAGCAGACCTTACATTATTATACTGATAATTCAATCTTCTCAAGAATTGCGTAACTTGGTCTTGTACCTTCCTTTGTTTAACAGTTGCAAGAGCATTACATGAACATTTTTTAACACAACTACATATTGGATCTGGTCTATATGATTCTAATTCATCCCATATCACCCTTAATTTTGTATGATATTCTGTAGACATCACCATATTTGACAGAAATAACTTCTTGCTGTAATTTTGAGATTCTCAACAGACCTCTTTGTGAATATCTTGATTTCAGGCCTTTCCAAATATCAACAACTTTATCCAACCTCATTATACTTTCTCTGATTGAAGGTGATACTGAGTGTATCAACCACAAGACCACCATATTATTGGAACATTTCCATGCTGCATGAAGAGCATGATTAGGTGTTGGTTGCAGCAAAGAATCATCAACAAATTCCAACTTATTCTTTGCGTTGAATGCATTGGTCATTGATCTAGACCACGATTTGTAATTTGTGGGATCAAGAAGAGGAGAAACAAGATAGATCGATGGATTCTCATTTGGATGTACATAATATGGACTGTGGGGATTGAGCGATTCATCTAGGGTTGAAGAATTGTCAAAGCCATGGAAGAATGGAAACAATGGTAGTATTAGGGGAAGACAATAAGAGTGCAATAGAAATCTTCAATTCAAGAGCTTTGATATAATGTAAAATTCATGGCATGCCATATTCAAAGACCAAGAAAGAAACAAAAGATGCATAGATGAAAAAAAATACTGTTTCAAATATCATTATTCATTCTCATGATGTAGCATTGGTTATAGGTTATATATAGGAATCAGTTACAACATACTAATTGATTTATAATAAAATTTATTTTAAGTAACAATAGAGATAAGACTAATATTACTGGAGATAAGACTAATACTAACTGATTTATAGATAAGACTATATAGTCAGATTTATTTCAACTAACAATAGAGATAAGGCTAATAATTGCATGTAATTGTTGAAACTTAGTCTTTATTGTTGGGGTAATCTCCTTATAAGGCTTATAGGGTAAATAAATTATAATAATCATGGTATGGGTTGGGCTTGGTAAGTCCAGTTAAGCTCATTGTGCTTTTGGTGAATCCTCACAATGATGCTTGACAAGGTTTATGTTCTTTATAGTTTATACATCTAAGTTTTTGTATTCATGTGCTGAATCAAACCAAAACAGAAGTTTATACTTGTTCGTTGCGTGTTTTTATTTATTTATTCGTGTAATAGTAAGCATGGATCATTTAGGAGTCTCTACTTTTTCTTGGAGCAGTATTTATTTCATTTAGCCTTTATGTTAGGCGTCCTACTACTGTGACTAAGGTACAACATGAAAATGCACTATATGATGGTTGAGTAACTTGGGTTTGAGGAAGGTTGCATGAAAAGTACCAGGACAGGATGAGAAGGTTAGCAAGAAGGGGATTGATTGGATGGTAAAACAGAAAAAGGGAGGATTAAAAAGAGGGAAGAGGGGTGGAGGAAAGAAGCAAGTTTGAAAAGAGTGGGAGTGAACTAGGACTCCTGAATGGTGGCAGTATCTCTGTTTTCTTATTTGGAGAGTTCATATCATACCAGAGTCTGTGCATGTCTATCTCGTCCATTAATGTCATACTGATATAAGTTGCAATTTATAGAAAATAATGTAGTGTTTCAGATCATTCTCCTCTAGTTTCCTATTATCTCTAATGTTTGAAGTTTGAACAGATTTGAAGTTGACGACATTTTCCATTTCTATATACCTAAAGGTAGAAGGCGCTCCAAATCTGATGGAAGTGACTCTGGTGAAGAAAACATGTCCAAGAAAGAGCTGGCTCTTCAACAAGCTCTTGATCAAATCACTTCTGCATTTGGAAAGGGATCCATCATGTGGCTTGGTCGTTCTGTCTCACCAAAAAATGTGCCTGTTGTGTCTACAGGTTCTTTTGGTCTTGATATAGCACTAGGAATTGGTGGTCTTCCGAAGGTATGCTTTGATCCTTGCATGAAGAGGTTTCTTGCTTATTTGTTTTATGTGAATAGACTGAACCGTTTTTAATACACTAACTGCTGGATACTGATGACAGTTTTCCGTTTTCCCCCAATTTGTGTCCATAGGGACGTGTTGTGGAAATATATGGTCCAGAGGCTTCTGGAAAAACAACTCTGGCTTTACATGTGATTGCAGAAGCACAGAAGCAAGGAGGTTATCTTCATATAATACTTCAGCACTTATAATTGAAATGTCTATGTCTTTTGGTTGTAATGGATTTAGACTTCTAACTGTTACCATGACTTAATCATAATTATGGTTGCTACAGACTCAGATGATTTAATCTCCGGGCCCCTGCTCTTTATGTTTGATAGTGATAATTGTGCTGTTTTTTTCCTTGTGATTTCTTAAAGAATGTCTAACTTTGTTTCTTAGAATACCCTTTGACTATTACTTTTTGGAAACGGAAATTGGATGTCTGATTCTATACATGGTTTCTTGTTGTCTAAAATCCCCGCTTCAATATCAATACTCTGCCTACAAATTTTAGGTGCTACACTGCTAGTGCTAGCAGTTTCCCAGCTGCAAATCTAATTTGGTTTCTCACTGTCTAAATTTGGTGCTAGTAGTTTTCCCGGTTTCAGATGTGTTCTTCCATTCTATTAGTTTAATTGTAACTATAATTTCAATAAATTAATAATGAATTTGAGGAGGCCTACCCACACAATTTTATGATTTACTTGTTTAGAATTTTGTAGCAGGTTTATCCGGAAATTGATATGGTTGTTTGATACAGGTTATTGTGTCTTTGTCGATGCTGAGCATGCCCTTGATAAGACACTTGCAGAGTCTATTGGTGTGAATACAGCGAATTTGCTTTTCTCCCAACCCGATTGTGGTGAACAGGCACTTAGTCTTGTGGATACCTTAATCCGTAGTGGTTCAGTTGATGTAATTGTTGTCGACAGTGTAAGTTTGAAGCAAATTTTCTTTTGTTTCTGTCAATACTTTCCCTGTTTCCATTGTAACTTGTTTAGGATTATATGGTAAGTGTTGATTCTACTATTATATTCATCTGTTATTAGATTCACTAAACCAGTGTATCAAGTGGCATACTTTCACCGCCATCTAATAACTTATTGTAGGAAAGTGATTTTATCCAATCACCCTTGAATTAAATCTAGTCATTGTAAACTACTCATCCTATAAAACTTATTTATTGGTGTAAGTATTCTATTTTCTGTGTAGGTAGATCCCTGTACATAAGTCTTGCTTTTGGTGATGCTTGTCACCTAGAGATATCTCCGGCTTCTTGTATTATGTAGAAACCAGTGTGATTGGTTATAATATAAGTTCAGGGGAGGGTGAGATATTTGATGTGGAAACTGGAATGGAAGCATTTTTTAGCATTGTGATAGGAACTTGGGTATTGTGGGGTGCCTGAGTCCTACTTCGAGTAGTATGGGATGTTCGGTGGAGTATATAAGTGTTTGATTCTCCTCTCTTAGTAGTTAGCTTCTGAGGGTGGGTTCTCCAAGTTCTTGGGTACTTATAAATTGATATTAGAGCTGGTTGTCAATGTCTCAGAAAGGTCCACCTGTGAATGATTCTAACCAACCGAGGGAGTTGAGTGAAGTGGATTATTTAAGTGTTTTGTTTTCCCCCTTAATAGCTAGCTTTTGAGAGTAAGTTTCACACGTGCTTGGGTATTTATCACATTGACTCAGCCAAATTTTAGAAGCTCTTAAATAAAATTGTTATTTTTAATATTTTGGATTTTGTCCTCTTAAACCCTCATTTGTAGACTAGTCGAGTTTGATTTTCCAATGGAAAGAATGAGCAAAATTTTAGTGTTCCTCTTTGAACTTTCTCTGTATTTCTCCCTCTTGTATAGTTTTTTCTTCCATATGGTTCATACCATGTCATTGAAATCTTGTTTTATTTGTTAAATGCACGTCCAGTGTCAACTAACTTTTTGCAGTCTTTATATGATAGGTGGCTGCACTTGTTCCTAAAAGTGAGCTTGATGGTGAAATGGGTGATGCTCACATGGCAATGCAGGCTAGGTTAATGAGTCAGGCACTTCGAAAATTGAGCCATGCCTTGACACTTTCTCAAAGTATATTAATTTTTATAAATCAGGTATCAGCTAAATTGTTATCAGCTATGTTGTCAATTTGTTTTTGATAGGCAACCCAGAGCTTTCATTACTAAAGGTACAATGATACCATAAAACATGTACAACCTTGACCAGGATTGTAAAACTCCTCATAACAAAACCTCTTACCAGTTGGTTACTAAGTATGTATGCCCCCTGACTCTTAAAATACTTTATAACTTCAATAAATCCCTAAAATTAGTATTGCACCCCAAATTGCTACGTAAAACTTAGTTACTTGTGTATCTAATCTAACACCTATTTTGCTGAACCAACAACCAAAACAGCAGCTATGTTGTCAATTTTACTTTGGTCAGATTATGAATATGTTTCAGTTTGAACCTGAGCAAGTTAGTGTCTACGTGAAACTTCTGTTTGGGTTAGCCTGTCCAGTCCTAATTTGATGCTTGGTCTATGATTTATTTTCTTGACTTATGCTGTCATAATTCATATATTCTATTGTTGTTGACTTTATTAAACTTTTCAACCTCTCTGACTTTCTCCTACTTCTGTTCAGAGTCAATTCACTGTCTTTTTTATGCATGTAAAAGCTGCATGCGTGCAAAATTTAGTGTATAAATTCACCTGAATCTTAAATACCAAAAGCTATTAATTGCTGGAACTTCATCAGTCTATTTTTTTCAGATTACAAAGAAAATAATAACAAATGTAGATGTGCTAGCAGCATGCCCCTATTATTAATTGAAATTTGTTAGAAACCACAAATCGTTTGGGTCTCCCTCCATCCTTAATTTGATGAATTCACTCATTATTTAGTTGTTTTCAATGAATTTTGACAATAGGAGAGTATGGTAGAGTGTATGTTACTAGCACTGTTATAAATTATATCAAGGAACAACACAGTTGGGGTTCATTGCTGGGGTAAATATCAGAGCCATAGCTTCTGTGAGTAAATATGGAGTTTTATTTTCGAGTAGAGGAGCTCTCAAAAAGATTATCTAGCTATGTGTCCAGACAGATTGCATGAAGTATGTTGATGTTCTTTGGCTTTCCAAATTATTTGAATTTATTGAAATACTAATTATGTACTGGCCATGGATCGGTCAGACATATACCAATAGACCTATTTTAAACTTATGGGGTGAGTGTTGCTTGCTATTCGATGTGTTTTTTTATATGGTTTTTTTATCCAAAGGAATGTTAAATGACTTGGATGGTGTTATCTTTTACTGTTTGTATATTCTGTAGGAATATTATCTTCTCTGTGTGTAATGTATCCATTTTCTTTTGGGTGGAAGTGGAAGTACTTTGTTCAACAAATTACCTTGGGGATGTGTCTGTCTTTTAGTAACAGGAATTCTGTTGTATGTTCCCCCAGGTGAGGTCAAAGATTTCAACTTTTGGGGGATTTAGTGGGCCTACAGAAGTTACTTGTGGTGGTAATGCATTGAAATTCTATGCTTCTGTGCGTCTAAATATCAAGAGAACAGGTTTTGTCAAGAAGGGTGAAGAGGTAATCATATACTGATTTTTTTTCTGCCGTACTTCCTGCTATAGTATCCTGTTCAAGTGTTTGTTTCAAAAACTAAAATCTGGTTTAGTTTGATGGAATCAACAATATTCTGTTCTGAAGTAGGCTTTCTCTTTAAATCTATGTTCCAAGTTACTTTCATTTCTTGATATACTTTGGACGTGAGTGGTGTAGGTGTAAAGCTTTTGAGTTCAATGAACTTATTGCAATATTGATAAATAGCAGTTCTGTCCATGCCCTATAAAACAGGAGATGTAAATTAATTGAAGTTGCTTGCTTATTTATGGTTAATAGTGAATGTTTCCACATCCTGCAGCAAAGTAGATGTTGGTGTTTGGTATGAAGTTAAATTTAAAAAGAAAAACAGAAATGCTCTAACACACTCTTATTAATTGAAATTGATTGAAAATTACATAATTTTATGAGACCCACTTCATAGCTAATGAATTCCACTCATGATTTCGTAATTTCCAATAAATTTTAACCAATAGTGAAGAGAGTGTGTTAAAAGGAACGTGTTAGAGTGTATTATAAAGAATGTACTAGGGAGTGTGTTGCCAGCACTCCTCAAGAGAAAATATATTAGCATTATTAGGTCGAGACCAAGGTTGTAAATTTTGGGGTGAAGTCATTTGTCATCATCAATTCAGTTCTTTTGGCAAAACTGGTTGTGACACATACTGTTTTTTTGTTTTGTTTTGAGTAAGCATGCTATTTGTTGACGACATTACCATTTTTGGTATTTTAATCATCCATGCAGTACCTACATTTATAGTGTGTTTGGATGGAGAATTTTAAGAGGGTAGTTTATTTGTATGAAGAATTTGAAATACTTTACAACAAATTATGTTGTTTCGATAACGGATTTAAAAGAAATTGAAATTTAAGGATTTTATGAGTAATTAGATCTCTTAAAAATGAAGAATTTCAAATTTCACTTAGAAAGGACGAATTAGATCTCTTCATAATTTTTTTAATTTCGATTTTGGTTTGGGAGTCATCGACGTCCCTTTTTATTGGTATTAATATATAATTTTATTTAAATTATTAGAATTATTTTTGTTTTTGTAAACCACAACTATTAATTTTATTTGTGCAGATTTTAGGAAGCCAGGTTCTTGTCAAGGTTGTGAAGAACAAGCTTGCCCCTCCGTTTAAAACTGCTGAGTTTGAGCTTGAATTTGGCAAGGGGATATGTAAAGAAACAGAGATTATAGATTTAAGTGTACAACACAAACTAATCTTAAAGGCTGGTGCAATGTATTACTATAACGAACAGAATTTCCGCGGTAAGGATGCCCTAAAGAGTTTCCTAGCTGAGAAATATAGTGCATTAGAAGAACTTGAAACGAAGCTCAGAGAAAAGGTTCTTAATGTTGAGACAGAACAGACAGAAGAATCAGATGTTACCATTGCATCAGTTAGTTCTACTCTGGAAGAAACAGCTGTTGTAGAAGCATGATTTTGTGAATGAATGTAACAAGAAACATCAGATAGTTCAATCTTTACCCTGTCATTTATGCATGTAGCTTGGTGAATTGGTCCTAAAATGGTCACTCTCAGATGAAGAAGGTCCTGAGAAGCTATGCATGACCCAAATGCTTATACTTCTAGTTTGGAATCTCATTCTTGTTAGTGGTCAAAGTTTGAAGTTCAATTTGAATTTCAGTGTACATACCTGTAAATTGAAGTTTAATGTCATTTTATATAGCACATGTAAATTGAGAATGTAACGGAATAACTGCTTATGAAGCAAAGTCATTAATTACTAAAGAGTTTACCGGCCACCAACAAATTATGAATACATATCTTTCTCATGATATCCATCGTTTTTCTTCCATTTTAAACCCCGTCTTTTACTTATATTTTAAAATTAAAATATAAAAATAAATTGTTTAAATATTGTTATTGTTAGGGAAATAGGACCTAGAAAACTATTGAATGACTTTGTTTTCCTCCTTCCTACCGGTTAGTCGACTCATGCTTCAACTTACTCTTTTTGTCTTCTTACAGCTCCTTTAGGTTTCGGTTGCTCAGTCTTCTAGAGAATGTTGAAAGGGGATACTTGCAGCAAAGAGTGTTCGACATTCGGATCTCGGAGTACAGTAATTAATGACATACATTCTTTTTGAAATATGCGTTATTTATATTATTTTAATAGATTTACCTTATTGGGTCAGATTAGTGAAATGGGTCATGCTTAGAAGTATATTACCTAATTCTGGTTTACCTTTACTGACCTTGATTGAGCGTTAATGGACCGAGGGTGTCGGTCATCCTGCATGGGCGTGTATCATTCGGTCGGCTCGTTGTGGAAATCGAGCCGTGACATTGACCGTTCGGTATACCAGTACAAATACTAAAATTGTGCTATATTTTAACAATATAACAAATTATTTATTACTTTTATGTAATTATAATTATTAATTTTATTTTCTTAAAAAATGTAGAAACACCCACGAGATCTTTCTTCCATTTATAACTGTGTTGTTGAAACAAAAAATGTACTATAACCCTGTATAACAGTTTTAAATTATGTAATTAAATTATGTGAAAAATTATTAAAATGTTGTATTATAATGATTATTGTTGAAATGTTTTTTTTTTGCTATTCTAGGAATTGTCAGTGACAGCATGAATTCAACAGCTTGAAATTTGTACAAGGATTCTCTAGTTCCTTTTTCTTAAAAAAAATGGGTATAAGAATTTTCTAATTATCTTTTGATGGACCCCCTTGTACAGCAGCTATCCACCTTTGAAAAGTATAATTTTCTCGAAAATAACATTAATTTTTTTATTGCTTGTTTGCTGTTTTGCATATTTTCATACTACTCAAAGTATTTTTCAATTTTTATTTACGTATTTCCCAATAAACTTTGGTATAAAAAATATTTCATTAACGCCTTTTGGTAGACTTAGTTTTTTAATTTATATTTTTTTTTACCTTTTCCATCCTTAGTTAATAAATTATAAAATGCTCTCTTATTATTAAAATGTGTTACTATTAAATAAGGTATGTATATAAGAAACCCAGAAGAAAAAAAAAGTCTTTATAGTTTCCCAGTCTTGGAATCATACTTTAAAAAGTTCCTCCTGTTAAATCTATTTTTTGAGAGTTGACTAATATAATGAAGTAAATGGGACCACAAGGAATAACAATTCTCTTTTTAATTGTTTATTTATTTATAACAATACTACTCCGTTGACTATCTTTCATGATGCTAACACGTGCAATGAAAAACTTCGTTTCTTGTTTTAATGACATTGGCTACTTTTGTCAAGAAATGGAAGTCATAAACTTTATAATTAAGTTATACACCTTCTTGTGTAAAAAAGAAGTTATAAACTTTCTAATTATTTTTGCTCGAATACATGCTATAAATGCTTTTGAGATTTTTTTTCATAGAAATTATATTTTCAATATTTTTTTAAGAAAACCTTTTTAACTTGTATTTGAACTTATTTTTAAGGAGAGTGACATGCTATAAAATAAACTAAGTTGTATTTTTATATTTTTATTCATAAAAATTTTGGGTGGATAAAATTTTAGAAGAATCTGTAAAGAGAATATTCTTATTATAAAACAAAAAGTAAAAGTGCAATGTGATTGATGACTTGAAGAAGCATTTGTGACAATTTGCGAAAAGTAAAAAGCCAAATATTTGGCATGTGATTAAATAACATCCCCTTTCCTTTTGAATGTTTTTTCCATCCCAAATTTATGTTTAGATACTCCTGAAATATTCTTTTAATTCATTTTAATTTTTCTGATAAAAAAAAGTGTTTGAAACAATGATGATTGTTTTTTCACCATCTTTAAAAGTTTGATTTTTTTATTTCGCTTTCTTTTGTATATTGCATTTCACTTTTTCTCTTTGCATTTTTTTTCAATTTGTAATTTAGTTACTCGTCATTATTGACCCAACGTATATCTAGCCTTTGACTCTGAACTCAACGTCCCCTCGTGTTTCTTAATAAGCTATGGTCACTCCTTTGTTTTTTTTTAAAAAATACTCGTCATCCTCGTTGTAACAGTGATAGCAAAAGAATTTGGATGTAGGAAACAAAATAAGATATATTTAGCAACTCAACAAACCAATTCAAAAGACTATAATGGTAGCCAACCATAACTTTAAAGAAATATGAAAGATGGAATTTTTTCTAAGGGTGTGTTTTGATTGGGGAGGGGATGTGTGGAGATTTGAGGGAGTGAATGTGTGGAGATTTGAGGGAATGGATGTGTGAAGATGTTAGAGGAAAGTGTGAAGAAAGTGAGAGTGTTTGGATTGAAGTATGTTAGAATGAATGTGTGAGGAAAGTTTATGAGAGTTTGTGAGTAATGTGATGGTTGTGAGGGAATTTTTTTTTTTAAATTGTTAAATGTTACTTTACAAAATTATCCTTGCCTATTAAATTCTTTTAATAATGAAATGAGTTATTTTTGTTTAAAAATAAACAACTTTCACATATTTTTGTAGATTTAAATTAAAATTAGAAAATAAATATAATATTAAATATAAATATATATAATTTAAAAATTATAATTAGAAATAAAAATGTATTCAACAAATTAAATTAAAAAAAACTTCAAATTCGAAGCCAAGTTCTTGGAATGTTCAAAAAAAACTTTAACCACTACACCAAATAAATTCTTTTATCAAATTATGATTTTTAATATACTTATTATTATTATTGATAATATAAAAATTATTGATAATATAAAAATTATTGATAATATAAAAATTATTGATAATATAAAAATTATTGATAATATAAATATTATATTATTAACTATTGTTAATATTATTAATATTATTATAATAATTATTAATATTATCACTAATATCAATATTATTATTATTACATTTATTAAAATTATTCTGTATGTAATACTTTACGTACTAAAAAATTCGTGTGTAATGTCTATTTACATATTAAATTACTTTTGGTTTAGATTCAGAAAAATTCGTATGTAATTTGAAAAAATTCATATGTAATCATTTTTATTCTTATATACCAAAAAAATCGTATATAATCACTTTTATTTTTACATGTGAAAAAATTCGTATGTAATGTCTATTTACATATTTACCTACTGAATTAAATCTATATATGTAAATATCTGTATGTAATACTCACTTTACATACAGATTCGGATCCATGTGTAATAATCGGTATATAAATGGACAATTTCTTATAGTGAAATATCTTGAATGACTTGTCTCTTTAGGATATTATGTTTTCCCTGCTAATTTTAAGGTATTTTGCTAAAGTTAATATTTTTCGTGTTGATTGGGGAAGGTATTTTGTGTGTGATTTATCTATGTATCTTGGTTGAGAATGATTTTAATGGCTAATGTATGCATCAATGTTGGGAAAGTTATTTCTTATCATGTTTTGGAGGTGAGAAAATAAGTATACATGACTTGCTATGGAATGAGGGTTTAAGAAGGAAAATGGAACGAGGGGCTGCCTAGTTCCATAGAGATCTTGAGTGCTAATCAAATCGTTGAGCTTGGACAAGCAAAATGCTATGATCTATAAACACAAGATTGGAAGAATTGGGAAGACAATGAAGAAGGAGAATTCTCATGCAGTAAAGGGATGCTAAAAAAGTTACGCAGAGGATGTAGTTGTTTTGGAGACTCTTGGTGAGTGAGAAAATGTAATAACAGAAAATATGTAGAGAAATGAATACATCATGCATATGTAACAATATCTTTCTATAAAAGTTAAACATCCCTAAACACTCTAAATTTATTTATTAATTTTTTGTCAATAAAAAAATACCAAATAAATTTTCAATTTTTTTTTTATGCAAGAACGTCAAAATTAAAGAAAAGTCATAAATTTAAATTATAGAAAAAGGAAAAAGCATGCCATAAATATACAATTCAAAATGATTTTGTACAAATGTGTCAATATGTCTCCTTCTAGTTGTGGACCTGTGTTTCTTTTATTGTATCAAGATTATCTTCTAGAAACTTGATGATGAGATACATTGTGACCTTAAATAGGTGATGTATAATTAAAGTAATAAAATAAGTAATCAATAGTATATAACTTCACACCTGTTTATACTTTTCTTATATATTAACTATATATCCGAGATAACCTGAACCATTAATTAATACTTAATTGTCAAATTAATAAATATCTCGTAAAAAATTGAATTATCACGAAACCATTTCGAATATCTATCCCTAAAATTATACCTCCTTAAATATTATCTCATATCACAACATTACTATTAATTAATATTCTCTTCAATTTAACATTATGACCACTTCTCTCATATCACAAATCATTGAATCAAAAGAAATCTTTGCTAAAAAAATGACATACAGCGTAGTATTATTACACATAGCGAATATAGAATTACGAAACTTGAATGTAATTTATTGTAAAAGTAATCTCTTTTTTCTTTTAAAATCGTTACAAATCCCATCAATGAATAGTTTCGAAACTCTATTTTTAAAATGATTCCTTAAAATTATTGTGTCCATATTAAAATTTAGAAAAATAATGACATTTTGAAATAAACATTTTTTTAAAATTTATTAAAAAAAGTTAATTTCCAAAATAAAAACAAACATGGTCTTTAACTTACTTAGAAATTGATTTTAAAATAAACTGATTTGTTTTAAATATTTTTGTTCTAAAAGCAAATGAAATAATAATTCACATAGAAAATAAAAAATATTTAAATAATAATTAAAAGAAAAAACTCAAAAATCTTGATTTCGAGTCCTGCCTTCCAATATTAATACTAATTATGAAGAAATGATAATGGTTAGGTTGATACTAGGTTAGGTTGATACTATGTAGTTTGTCCTGAGTTCAAATCTTAACTTTAAATAAAATAAAAATATTATAGGTGAAATCTTAAGTTGTATAAAGTGTAAGATGAAAATTTTTATTTAAAAAAAAAATTAATGAAAATTTTGCCCAAAATTATTTAACTTTTAAAGCTTAAAATTAATCGTTAAATATGAAATTAAAAAAAAAAATTTACTTATTTTAACGTGACTTTGAGTTAATCAACCTGATTTTCTTATACCATTTAATAGTTTGACCTTGTTAACTTGAGATCCATCAGCACCTACACATTTTCCACAAAGAAAAATCGTTAACTTGCAAACAATTAAATTCTCTTACTTACCTCAAAATAATCTACCACTAGACTATTACTACCAACTACCAACTACCAAAGTTATAAAAATATTTATTCGAATTTCGATACAAAATTACAAGATTGAATACATAGATTAAAAACAAAGCATTTGATATTTTTAAATAAGGATATTCTTAAATTCTCTCAACTCTAATTCAAACATTTAATTAATGATAAGCATAACACTTAAAATTTATTCGAATAAATCATTTTATAGATATTTTAAAAAATATATGAAATTAACTTCTTCATAATTAAAGTTAACTTGTGCATAAATCTAAAGCAATTAATTTCATCTTTTTTTATAGTTTTGTCTTCTATAATTTTTTTTTATTAAAACGTGATAGATTAAAGATGAAGTGATTATGTGGATTTATTTTGGTGGACTTGGCATTGTATTAGGTCAGGTACCAATCTTCTGATTGCTTCCTCGAAAGCACGTTCGTCCCATTCATTCTCCTACAAACAAGTAATAGAGACCATTATTCTTCGTCTTTTTTAATAATAGATATGTCTTTTTAAATATGAAAAAAATTATAAATTCATATGTTAACTTTATAATTTAATATTAAACTCATAATTAATTTATTATTAGTCCTTAAATATTACACTGATAAACTAGTTTTGTAATATTTACAAAATATATATAATATAATTATTATACATTTGACACATTTCAAGAGTAAACAAACAAAAAAAAAACTAAATTAACATCTATTTACATTTTTTAAAACCAAAAGCATTATTCTTTTACTGAAGAAAAATAATGATAATTGATTCATTCTAACCTTATTTATTTTTTTCATAAAAAAAAGTGAGTAAATTTAGAATACACAGCTTAATGCTCAAGATTAAAAGATTTTAAAGTAGGTGATTGTAAGAAAAAAAATCTAAAATAGTGTTTTAATTTTAACTATTTCTACGAAGATTTGATGATTAAGAACTATTCTTCTTCTCTTTTCGCTAGATTGTATTTTATGTATAAATTTATATCATATACATGTGATTATCATGAAAAATCAATCAGTTATCATATGATTATTTAAAAATACATATATATATATATATATTTAGTTTGATAATTTAATATTAAAACAAATCTCACCATAACAATATTATTTTTATAAAAAATGGATATCATGATTAAAAATCAATTAGTTATCATATGATTATTTAAAAAGTTATATATATATATATATTTCGATAATTTAATATTAAAACAAATCTCACCATAACAATATTTTTTTTAATAAAAAATGGAAATATACTTGCTTTTTTTATGAAGTTATATATTGCATTTATTAGAATGATTTAAAATTCTGTTTAGCAATATGTTCTTCGAAGGGATTTTCTTTTAATATAGAAAACTCGTACTTGAGTTTTTTATTAAGGGTGGGTGTGAGAAATTTATACTCTCACTATCACCAAGTCATATTTAAAAATTTGGTAAATTGAAAACAAGCGAAGTGTATTAAATGATACAAATTTTCTATAAATTATTTACTTGTAAACTAATTTAATCAATACAAAACTGTTTAATAAGTATTTTAAAGTAATTTTAAAAAAATAGTTTATAAGTTATAAATTACTTCAACTTATTTATAAGTGACAACTTGTAGCTTAAAAAAATATTTTTACTAGTTTATAAGTGATAACTTGTAGCCTAAAATAAATAAATAAATAAAATAAAAAAAATAAAAAAAATCTAAAAAAATAAGAAAAATTGATTAATATTTATTAGATTGATTCATTTAAATAAAACTATCTGTTCACATAAAAAGATATATACAACTTTTAAAAAATAAATAAAAATACTAAAAAATTAATAAGAATTTAATTATTTAAAAACAATCTAAAATTATAATTATTTCTGTTTAGAAACTCAAATTTCATTTATATAACAAAACTTGAATAATAATTATTTTTTATGTCATTTTAGATTAGTGAATAGTTTATCAATTAGTTAACTAAATACTTATAATTTAATAAGGTATCTAATGAGCTCACTAACTTAATACTAATTTGATAGGCTATTTTACGAGTTCAGAACTAAAATTAGAAGTTAGCTTATTACTTACCAATTTATCAACTAATCTTATTAAATAGACCTATATAATTTTTTTTTTCATCTATTTTTTTCCATTCCCAGAATTTAAACAGTCTGAAAGTTAATTATTTATAAAAAAAATTAACAAAGTTATTGTTAGAGGAGTTTTGCAGACGATAACTTTATATCACATAATGTGTATATACTCTTCTAACTTAATTCAAATGTTAAAATATAAATTAATTTAAATGATTACAAAAATTAAAAAGTAATTAATATAATTGGAAAGATATTTTTTTAAAAGCTAGTAACTTATATTTGAGAAAAAAAAAGAAAATTTTAAAATAGTAATAGAAATGTTTGTATTGCTTGCATATTTGGAGTTGCGTCAGCAAATTTTTCTTTCTTCTCATTTGTTTAATAAGGATTATCTTCTTTCTTTTCATTTGGTTAAATTGATTAAATTTGTTGTTATAACTTTTTCTATTTGGATGATATGACGTATGAGGAATTATGCTAGATTTCAGGATAATATTGAGGTTTCTATGAATATTTCGGTAATTAAAGATTTAACTTGTCTAGTGGAAAAAATTTTCGTCCTCTTCCTGTTAGATGGAAGTTTCCTTCACGATTAAAATTAACACTAATGGCTGGGGCTGCTAGGATATCCTGGTTTTGCTACTTGTGGATGTATTTTCCGTGAGAGTATGAAGGAGTTTATTGGTGCTTTCTCTGTGTTTCTTAAAGTTCAAACTGCTATGGTTGTTGAGTTTTATGGAGTTATACATGTTATGGAGGAAGCTTAAAAGATGAGGCTTACTAATAATGTCTGGCTTGAATGTGATTTTGCCTTGGTTTATGTTATGTTTACTGTTAGGACTAATGTTCTGTGGATGCTTCGTAATCGATAAAATACTTGTCCTAATTTACTGTGGGAAAATCAAGTTTAGGGTTACTCATATTTTTCGTGAAAGGAATGTTTGTGCTGATAAGTTGACTAATTTAAGATTTATTCATAGATAATCATTTCATTGGTATAAAGGTTTTCATCTAGTTTGTTCTTATAATTCTTTATGAATAAGTATAGTCTACCTATGTATCATTTTTTTAACATGAGTTTTGGTCTAGTTCTCCTATATTTTTGTATTTTTTTTAATAATAATATTTTTTTTCATATGTTGGGAGATGATTGTTGATACTTAGCCTAACCGAGATGTAAAATTGTATAATGATACCTAAGAAAACTTTTATAAAAAAAAATTAGAAATGTTTGTGTTCTTACAAATGAAGATTATACCTATTTTGACAAGTGTAGGGAATTTATTAAATTGCATAAAATTTTTAAACTATCCTGTCATCATCAGAGAGAAATTTCATAAATTGCATATAAAATAGTGATGATATGAACGCTTGACACGGATTCTAATTAATTGTTGGTTGACCAAACCAAACCAAACCAATAATAATACAAAAATATACTTTATAAAATTTCATACAAATTAAAAGCTAGTTGCATGTTACTGCATCCCAGTTTTATTTTAACTATTATTTTAAAAATTGGCTAGATAACGTATAAAAAGATAAGAATTTTGAAAATTTTCATACACTTTATTCAAAAATAAAAATTCTTTCCCACATATATTATAATTAAAAAAGACAATATATTAATTTAAAAATACTAAACGTTGAGTTTTTTATTTTATTTTATATATATATATGTGTGTGTTTTTTTCTGATAAATCAAATACCTAAGGAATTTTTTTTAACACTGCACACAGTAAATAACCCTAATCAATAACTCTTTATAATAATATTATAATATTTTAAATTAAAAACTAAATGAAATAGTTAAATATTATTTTATTTGTATGTTAAGAGTGTATTTTCACTGTGTGCAGTGTAAGCTATAAGGGTCCAATACCTAATCCCCATGACACTGATATGTGTACATTAAGTTACACAAACATATTAAAAAAGACAGAATTTTTATAATTACTGGAATGTGTTTGGGATACATACCTCAATAATCCTCAGCCTGAAGGTTAATTCGTCAATGGTTGTCCCTCCTTCTGTAATATGGAGGTTTGTGTTCGTGGAAATCAAGGTTACGTTCTGAATCCTTTCTAAGAACTCCAATATGCTAATCAATACATCAATGTGACAGCTTTGTTCTCTCACAGTCACTCGCAACTCCACCATTTGCTCCTCCGATGAACTTGATTCTGATACATGCCAAACCCGAACATTCAATCTTCCATCAGAGAACCTACCCTTGTTTTCATCCCTACTACTGCTACCTTCCCTTGACAAATCTGTCATCAGCTGCTGTTTTCTCTTGTTATTAAGCTTTTCAATATCAGCCATCAATGATATTATTGTCTCCTGTGCTGCTTTAAGGATCGTCGCCTTACTTTTCTGAACCACCCAAGTTCAAACCTCTCAGTTTCTTTTTGGAATTACAACAAAAAATCTCATATCATGGAAAAGAAATGTTTGGTTTCAAACTTATTTTCATCCATATATATTCTTTATGTAATTAAAGGCATCGAGTTTATATATAGTAAAAAATGTTATCTGCTAATATAATGTATTATACTATTAACTATTATCAATAGTATATTCAAAATTAATAGTAAGAAATATCCCATACCAGAGAGAAACCTAATTCCTAACTGTTATAAATATGACATATTTTAACATAACCATAACCATGCCCCTTAAATATGAGCTTAAATGTTGGAATCTCTTTGTATCCTTTGGAAAAAATCAGTTCCTTATATATAAATATCACTATCTTGTGAGATTGGTGTTTAATCCATAGTTTGGATAATTTTTTTTTCGCTTTGCATGCATGAAAAAGCTATGTGCCTGGCATTGCTAAATCATAACATACCTTAGTTTCCGGATAAAGAAGTGCACTGAGTTCCTGAAAACACTCACTGAGTTTTTCACGACGTTTTCTTTCCGATATCGTGTGATAGTACTTCTTCTGGGAACTAATGGGATGAGTTGCTTCAATAGAATTGCATTCTCTCATCCTCATTGAATTGAAGTTTTTAAACAATGGAAATGATGTATTCTGCAGGTTTTGCCTGCTAGAATTGGACTCCATGTGGGGTTTTATATTTGAGTTTATCATATCTGGTCTATGTCTCGTGAAATCGGAAGCTGCAGGGTGTATTGCATAATTATGAGGCAAAATTAGTTGGGGTTGATGGTGCTGGGAAGTTGAAGACATGACTTGGATTAGTGTTCTTATTATTTGTTCATGTTCACCCTCTGGTGTGCGTAAATAGTTTGGAAATGGAATGAGTTGAGATAATGGTTGAATAGTTTGTTGGTGAGGAGTAGGTTGTGTAGGAGCCACACCAAGGGCTTCAGGAAAGTTGGAGTGGGAAATTCCTGGAATATCGAGTGATAGAGATGAATGTTGATTAGAGGTATCTGTAGAAATTGATATGAAAGAAGATGATGATGATGAATATGGATTCTGATCAATTGATTGGGAACGTAAATAGAAATCTTCTGGGAATAAATTCTTAAGTGATGTCTCAATGTCAGCCTGAAAATTCACAGAAGTTTGTTTCTGAGATGACAAATGATGAAACAACAATTAACCATTGACGATGGATATCATGACAGTATAGTTTTCTTACTTGAGAAATGTTGGAGAAGCCAAGCTCAATTTCTCCCATTTTGCACCCCATGAAAACAGCCATCTGCGATGAACAGCATCAGTAATAAATTTGAACTTTTTTCCCCAATTCATTGCAATTTAGGAAATCACTACTGATTAAAGTTTCGAGATTTTTCCTATGAACCTACCTCAATCCTTGCTTCCTGTAAAAACATATATAACATTTAGTTCCATTATTTGTTAACTTGTTCTCTTAATATACTAAATGACAGTGATATATATCCTCTAATTATTTTTCATATTTGTAATTTTTATAATTTTTTATTTAAATTTTAGTCAATACAACATTTGTGCCATTTGTAAAATCATTATTACCAGAAAGAATTGTTTTTGTACTTGGGTGGATGCGAGTGGTAGTAGATCCAACAGTTTGAGCTGTAAGTAGGGAAGTTGATTCCTGAAAGCAACTCCAGGAACACATCTAAAACAGCAAAAACTGAAAAGTAAAACAATTTCCCAGAAATAATGCGAAACTAAATGCAAACATGCGAATCATGTTGATAAAAAATTGTAATTAGAGAACAAGATAAAGTTCTTAGTCTTACTCCTGACTGACATCAAACGTTAAAGCTCGATACTGTTGAAAAAGCCTTTCAGCTTCAGACCCTAAAGAAGAGCTTGGTTGGTTGTTTGGTAGATTGTATAAACCATCAGAGAAGAACAAACGACTATAGAAAGACAAATAAATCCAAAGAAATGAGAGACAAAGTGTGTTAACTATAATGATGTTGTGTGTTAATTAGTTAGTAATGAGAGAATGATATATACTTGGATGAATTGGAGTGATGTTGCCACATACAAACATAAGTGCAGCCAAAAGATTGGAGCAGAGTGCGAAGAAAATCAGTTCTGGGGGCTTGAGGGAGAGCATACACATCATCCATGGCATGGGGTGCAAGCAATCAAAATTGCTAACTAAGGGTTTTGCATGATGATGGATGAGAGGAGGATGTGTATGTTGGTATACACATATTATGCATCATCTTAATGAATATACTTGTTAACCTACTCGATGTGTGTATTTATATACATTTGGATTGATAATGAAATACTGATTTGTAAGTGTGAAGGGAAAAGGAGGGTACACACAAACGAGGGCAATGACTCGTAGAGAAAAAGGAAGAAAGGGTTTTGAAAAGTATATGGTGATGAAGCTATTGAGAAAAGTCTTTGGGTGGAAGAAATGTATGCATTTGTGAAATCCAATTAAGGAAAACGTGGGCAATGAATAATTAAATGTCCCTCTTGCTTAAAATAGAGAATTGTCTCCTTCAAAGTGTTAACCAACCAGATGCATCCACATGTTAAGTTATAAGATGTACAACTGAGATAGGTCTTTGATTAGAAGAAATATATGTTTGAAAATCAAATGAAAAATAATACTTTGATAGCGAAAACAAAAATCTTCTACCACCCATATAATAATATATATTAATAATTTATATTAAAATATAAAAAATATAAAAAATATAATTAAAATAATTAAAATAATAATATATTAAGTTGTCATAGTAATTTTTTAATACAGTTTATATCAAGAAAATTATTAAATAAAAACTAATTTTAGAAATAAAATATAATTAAGCATTGACTAAATTAGATATTATTCGAGAGGTAAAAAAATTATTGGTATTTAAAATAATTTTTATTATAAAAATTTATAAATTAGTCAGATTATCTTTAAAATCTAAGATAATTGATAGTTAAAATTTAATTTAATTTATAATTTTTTATTAATAGTAAAATATTTTATTTATTAATAATTTTTTAATTTATAAAATGGTATTTAATTTAGTTTATAATGATTAACTAGTTTGTATTTATTGATTTTTTTATAAAAATAAAAATTAAAGATTGTAATTAGTGGGGCTGGAATTGATTGGTGTAGAAGGAAGGGGAGTAAAGTTGATTTGAAAAGATTTGAAAATGGGAGGAAGGGAAGAAGGCGCTGTGTTTGTTTGTTTCCAGGAAGCTTGTTCTTCTCCAACCACTCATCCATTGAAAGCCATCTTAAAAATTTCTTCGCTCCAAATCTTCAAAACCTTCACATCACTTCTCTTCTCCAACTTATAGGGAGGAGAAATCTCTTTTGTATAAGGATTGGGATACCCTGAAGTATCCCCTTTAAATTTAATTTATTCATTGCTGATAAAAAAAAAAAAAAACTTCTCTTCTCCAACTACAATTTCTTTCTTTCTAACCCCATCTGTTTATTTTCGAAATTTTTAGCTTAAAATCATCTCTCGGACTAGACCAAAACTTATATATTAACAAAAACGATATATATGTAGACTATACCTATTCATAAAGAATTCTAAGAACAAAGTAGATAGAAGCCTATTATACTAATGAAATGGTTCTTTATGAATAAATCTTACATTAGTCAACTTATCAGAACATACATTCCCTTCACGAAAAATATGAGTAACTCTAAACCTGATTTTCCAATAGTAATTAAGACAATAAAATGTTTTTAGATTATCATAAAATAAAATAATTTAATATTTTAGAAATACATTTTTCTATTTTATAAAAAAGTAATAATTAAACATTGAAGTAATAAATAAAATAATTTAATTTAATATTTTATTAATATATATATATGTTTTTATATTATAATAAAATAAATAATAAAAATAAAAATATTAATGTAAAATTTATTTTAACTCTAATTTATATTTTAAATGTATAAAAAACTTTATTCTACTACATCAATTATATTTACTATTAATTTCTCACTCTCATCTGATTTTCTATTTTTTTTTTCTCTTCCATTTCCCTCTTATTTGAACAAAGCATGAATACTATTGAAATTTGGTCAACTCCAAAATGAGTTTTTCCTCGGAGCATTTAGAAAGTTCTAAGTCAACCTAGCCATGCTGCTATCACCCTTTGTTTATGAGTTTGTACATATGCTATTTCAAAAAGACTAGTCAAATGAACTTTTAGTAAAATTATGAAAGATAAAAGGATATGCCTTAAATGCTTATGAATTTTTCATGTCATGAGAATGTTGTTATAAAAAAAAAACATTAAAATATGGTATTTTACCCTGTTTACTCAATTTTTATTCAAATGTTCGGCCATTTAAACTTAAATGTGACAAATATAATAAATAAATAAGATTAAATTATATAATTTTTAAATTTATAACGTTTTATTTATTATATTTTATAAACTTGTCTTTTCCATTTAGATTTCATTTACAGAACATTTATTTTGGTAAAATATTTTTTGAATTATAAATTGTATTTTAAAACTAATTTTAAGCTAATAAATTTTGTTACTTAACTTGAAAATTGAGATGATGTGATTTTAAAAATATAATATAAGACTTGGTAAAAATATCTTGTATTTTATACATTTTTTTCAAACACTTGCGTTTTCGGTGTATTAAAATAAGAGTGTGAATTAATTAAAAATAATAATTAGATTTTGTATATATTTAGATTGTGTGTAATATATATGTTTTATATAGGGTTTTTACTTTCTACACCCCCTTTTCTTTTCTCCTCCACAATTGGGTGGAATGACCGGATTATCCTGCGCACTGTTACCGTCACTTTTGCACCATCAAAACATCAAAAGAAAATGTGAACAATGTAGTTAGAAAAAGAGTAACAGAAATCTCATTTCAGGAGTTCATTCCGGATGTGTTCCAAAAAGCTTCTTCTAGAAAATTTATTTTGGAAAATGCATTACAGATGTATTTTATGCATTTTGAAAATTTTGTTTCAAAAATCTTGTTCCATAATGTATTTCATGTGTTTAGAACTTTTATTCCAAAAATCTTAAAAAAATATGTTCTGTAATATATTTCATTAATTCTGGAAAGTGTGTTTAAAACAAATAATTTAGAGTCATTTTCAAAATTATACGGGTGCAGGTTAAAAAAAATAAGGGTCGAAGAAAGTAAAAACTTTTATCACCATAAGAAAGTTCTTTGAGTGACCAAAGAAGCTTTAACATGACACAAAATAGGTTTTGTTATCATATTATGATTATTATTATTATACTTATTAGTATGATTATTAATATTAATATTATTAATAATATTCATATATTTAATATCATTTATATTATTATTTATTATTATTATTTTTTAAATTAATAATATTATTATTATAATTAATATTATTAATGTTACTAATATTATTTTTCTCGCCAGTAATTCTGGTTAGATCTTAGTGGTGGTATCCGAGTCAATCCTTCACGACTACAACTTTGAAATGCTTGAAGATCACAGTGATATGATTTGAAATGCTTGAAGATCATAGTGATATGAGGAGAGTTACACCTGTTGACAAAACTCTGACGATTAAGTCAGTGAGAATATTAAAATATAAGTATAGTATGTATTGCATGGAATAATACTTGTCTTTGTTCAGGGTCTCAGGGTCCTTTTATAGCACTGGTAGATCCTTCTTTAAGAATTTGTAACAACATAATAAACTGTTAGTATATTCCCCTTTATTCAGGAATAATGACGTATAAAATATAGTTTTTGGTTACATTTTTGCTAAATTTGTAAGGACCGAGAAAAATAGTCTTAGAGTATAAGTAATACAATTAAAAAATAGCACATGAATATTTATTATTAAAGTTAAAAGAGTATATAAATAGAAATTCATTTATTCAGGTTTCATTTTAAAAGAATCATCATTTCTTTAAAAGCTCATTTTTCATTTCCTCTGCCTTCTCTCTAAGATTCTGTTATCCTCGCTCATTAGTTTGACAATTGGAGTTCGCCATCAGACTCTTGACAGTGAATACTACAAGACTTCCCGATCAAAATCTTTAATAGAGTAAGTTCATTTTTGCTATTCTCTTTTGAGTTAAATTTTAAACTTGTCAGGTTTGTCTCAACATAGGCTTTGTGTGAGACTCTTTTAACTTTAGGATTAATCTTTGTTAGCTCAAGATCCTGGTGATATAGTTAGATCTTTTTATCAGCACTTTGTGGTGCAGATTAAGCTACCCTTGAGCTTTTGGTAGGTTTGGAGCTCTTAGCGAACATATGTTCAAGTTCAGGTAAGGGAAACTAGTTTAAATTTTCAATACAACCCTAGGCTAGAAGATTTGGATGTGGGGGTGACGTGGTCACCGAATCCAAATTTTGTTTGCATGATTGATTGTTTATGAGTAATGCAAAATATTGTTTGAAATAAAATGTGAATATGTTGATTTTGATATGGATGATTTATGGTAAATGCTTCTGTTTGAATCTGAAAAATTGGTTGATTTGTATAGTTGATATATTGTACGTTACTTTTGAAGTGAAACGAGTTATGTAAATTATTTTTATTTGACTATGAATGATGAAATTAGGCATAATTATGCAGTTTTCTCTGCAAATCTTGCTCAGGCGAGCTAATTCTCGCTCAAGTGAGAATAGAATTGAAAGATGGGGTGCTCTCGGGTCCATTCTCGCTCAAATGAGAAGGAATCTCGCTCAGGCGAGACCTGTGATGAAATTATGTGTTCTCTCGGGTTCAATCTCACTCAAGCAAGAGAATTTTCGCTTGAGCAAGACCCATTCTCGTCCAAGCGAGTAAGTTTTCGCTTAAGCTAGACTTTGTAAAAAAGAACTTAAAATTTTTATTTTTGCTTTTGAAACCTAGTTTCTTGTTGCTTATTATGTTTAAGTGAAAATTCTAAATTTTATTTAAAAATATGATTAAAGGAACTTAGTTATGTGTTTAAGTGAAATTTGAGATATATTTGGATTGTTTAAAAAGTTTAAAATATGTTGTGATTGAATGGTGTATTGATGTGTTAAATGAAGTGTGCAATGATGTGAAAGTGTGATAAAAACATAGTATTTTTAGGAAAAGAAATATCGTGTTGAGATTGTTATTAGGACGTATTGATCTGTTAGGTCCTGTTAATGAGACAATCATGTAAGACCTGAAAACATGAAAATAGTCCCCCCCTTCATTTCTCACCCCACACTTTCTCTCTTTATTTCTCTTTCTCTCCTTTCTCTCTTAATTTTCTCTCCATGTTTGGATAACTTGCTCTAGGTTCTTAAATTTTGAAGTGGTTCCCCTGTTTAAGGTAGATTTTCCATCAGAATAAGGAATTTCAGGTAAGGAAAACTAACTTTAATTTTCAATAGTACCATAAGCTAGAAGATCTGAATATGGAGGAGACGTGGTCCCAAGTTTCAATTTCTCTTGCAGGGATGTTATTTGATAAAATTGTTTGATTTTATGTTGTGTGAACAAATATAAATATTAGATTTTGATAATTTGGAAGTTAAATATTTTTTTTTAATGTTGGAAAAGTTCTTGAATGTTATGAATTTTTCAATGTTACGTGATTGAATGATATGTATTATATATGAATGATGAAAATTGTATGAAATTGATGTCATACATTTGGGATAATGTATGAGTTGTTGTTTGATGGTACATTAAGTATGAAAAGCCTATGTTTAACGGAGATCATCTAACTTCACTGATGATCTAAGTCATATAGACTAAGATATCAAGTGGTGAGAAGTTGATGAGAGAGTTCATACACACAGTGTCCTGCTGTAGACACTCAGTATTGGATGTTTGAACTTACCCTGATCCTTGATGTATGGAATAAATGTTAGTCTTTGGTAGGGACATACTTAATGAGTCTTCCGGAAGACGATGAATTCATGTGTAGTTAGTGTGATTGAAATGAAATCAAAGTAATATGGATTGAAATGAAATTCAATGATTGTCACTGAGAAATTGATCCATGTAATTTGGTTTGTTCTTTTGATTGAATTGTGTATATTATAAAATTTTATTTTTACTAGCTTACCATTGTTTTTCTTGTTGTTTTTGAACTGCAATGACGGTACTACGTAAACACTCGCTAGGATAGACTTTAAATGACTCTGATACCATATTATAAAGTAGACTTTAAGCCTAACTCAACCTCATGAGTCAACCCCATAAAACCAGCTCATGGGGTGAGATTTGCACCCACTTATATACAACGAAATATTCTCATCTCTAGTCGATGTGAGATCTCCAACAAATATCGCAATAGATAAAACATAATATAAAACAATCTCTCTATCTTTTATCTTCACAATAATATGATAATAATAATTATATATTTTATCTTAATTACCTTTTTTGGTTGGCCAACATCTAGGCCAACCTCGTGACCCACCCTTTGGGTCCAATAGCCAAAGTCCCAAACCCTCGAGCACTCTTGTCTAGTACATTTACCATGTTAAATATTTTAAAAATTTTAAAATTTTAAAATTTTTATTTAAATAAAACTTTAAATATTTTATCTCACAATCATAAATATGTTTGAATTTTTTTACATAATTTTTGTTTTTTCTAAAATAAATTCTTATATAGTAAGAAAAAAAATAATAATAAATTATTCTTATTTAAATTAAAAATAATTATAATCCATAATAAATCAATTATATTATTTCCTTTAACATTTTTTAAGTAAATGAATAATTTTATAATGTTATAAATAACTCGTATTTTTTAAAAAATAATTATTTAATAGTACTAAAAATAATTTATAATATTTTAATTAATTATAAAAATAATTTATATTTCATTATTTAAATATTTAATAAAATAAAAATAAATTTAAAAATTTTCATTTTAAAAAAATTAAAAATTCATTCATAACTAAACTTTAATATACATCCCAAATCTTTTTAACCTCACTTTCTTCACATATTATTCCTAATTCTTTTCCTTAAATTCTGACACATTCAGCAGCCGGAGAGTGAAGACGAGAAACAGACAAGGAGCGAGTGAGGAAATAGGTAAATGTATCGTGTTCAAATGAAATGCCCGTGCATGTCATTGGTCACTCACTCCCAATGGAAACCTTTTTGCAAAATGCTTCTTCACTTTTCTTCAATTCATCATTTTCTACAACGCCTAAAATCTCCCATTACCAGGTTCGCTTTTCCATCCCTTGTAATCACAAATCAACGAGGAAAACCTTCATCTTGAGCATGGCACCCACCCCAGGTGATATTTGCTCTACTTTTCATTGCAAAATTGAATCTTTAAAGAAGTGCAGAGAAAGAAAACTGATGCAGTTGATGTGTTAACTACCCTTTTTTAGCTGTTGAGCAACACAGAGTGACAATACCCAACAAGCACGGTGAGAAACTAGTCGGCATATTACATGAATCTGGAAGCAGGGAGATTGTAATCTTGTGCCACGGTTTTCGCTCTTCGAAAGTTAGCTTCTTTCATATTTTAAACTTTTACATGTTAACCCGTTTTACCCGATAAGTTTCATCGCTTTAGTTTCCTAATGTTCAGGAAGCCAATGTAATAGTGAATCTTGCTGCTTCTTTGGAAAATGCCAGATTGAGTTCTTTCCGCTTTGACTTTTCTGGAAATGGGTAAGTCCAAAAGTAGTACCATACAAAGGCATAAATCCTAAAGATTCAAGTTACTTGTTACTGTATTAGCCTTATGAGCATTGCTGTGTTAAAAAAAGAAGTGACCTTGTTAAGGTTTGGATTGCTTGAAGGATATGTGTGTTAAACTTATCAATATTTGAAAGCTTTAAACTTGGTTTCCAATTGTAAAAAAAAGAATGAATTAGATTAGATGAATAATAGGTAAGGGTAATTACTGCAACATTTTATGAGCTGGAGATTGGAACAGCATAAGTTGGTATATCTAGATGATATAATTCAAGGCAATACAACCATTAGAATCATCTTGGGGCTCTTGAGTAATGTAAAGACAGTCTTAGGACCTGTTTTAACAAACTTCTGCGCGAGGACTTCCGAAAGAGAAAAACAAGAAACAATGAAACTAGTTTCTTGTTAAAATTAACTTATGTTCAAGTTAAAAAACAAAAATATAGAGAAACTATATGAGAAAGATTTTATGAATTTGTTTATCCATAAATTAATTTTAACTTGTAGAGAAGTTTATTTCATTACAAGTCCTTAGTAATAATAGCTCCGAAGACACCAGTGAACCAAGCTTCTTAACAACAGGCACCATTGGCCCAAACTTCTTAACAACAGTAAACTTGGGGATTTCTAATATAATATGGGATTTGAATTTTCCAATGAAGAGGCTTGTCAGTAAAGTGATTGCTAACTTCACTGCCTGTTGGATTAATGTGTGGAGTCCCACATTAAGTTGGATGAGTAGGATGGGATACTTAAGCCTCCACCTGATTGATTAGTTTTTTTGGGTTGAGCTAACAATTAAACAATCTTCAATTCAATACTTTTTAAGCATATATGTCCCTGACACTTTGGCCTCATCACATGGAATGATAGGTTGAAAACTCGATGGTAGTTACTCTCTCGATTTACTGTGCTACGTGAACTGTAATTTCTTCCATCTGGTCTTTATCATAGTCTTGCTTCATTCTATGTTTCCTTTAATTTATTGTTGGATTTTCCTTCTAGGGAAAGTGATGGCTCCTTTCAGTATGGTTACTATCGGAGGGAGGCTGAAGATTTACGTGCTGTAATTCAACATTTTCATGAATCAAACCGTGGAGTTAGTGCCATTGTCGGGCACAGTAAAGGTATTTTAAATTATTTTCCTCGATCCCATCTTGCAAGTATCTCTACCAACAAGAAAAGGTCATGAAAGATAAGTCAGATAACATTTAGGTTGTAAGGACTGATAATTGATAATGTTATGACATTGTTCTTGTCATTTAATTTCCTACTGCCTTGGCTGTAAAGATAGCAAACATGAATGATGCCGCATGAAGATACTTCTGTTATTTCTGGCATAGAACCAGGATCAGCTCACTGTTACTTGGTACTTAATAACTGGCTAGTCTTCTATTATGAGCTAAGGCAGCATATTAAAATGTAATTTCTGAGCTGCTTGCCAAAAACCTGCTACAGAGGAAATTGAGAAGTATCTTTTATTTAAATATGGTGTTTGTGAATTAGGATTATAGAACTATAGGTATCGTGGGTTATATAGTTCTTAAACTATATATATTATATGAATAGGTAAAATTGATGAAAATTCCTTGACTTCTACTCTTTATTGACGGTCATTTTTTTTCCTTTGTACTCAGTGAAACTTAACTTATTAGTGCAGCTTTGCCTCATACATCTTCCCAAATTGCTTCTCTGAAATTGCATGCTAATTGGACTATAATTAGTCATTGATGTTTCTTGATGCAGGAGGTGACGTGGTGCTTCTTTATGCTTCAAAATATCATGACATTAAAACAGTTGTCAACCTATCTGGACGCTATGATCTGAAGGCTGGAATTGAGGAGCGCCTTGGAAAAGATCACTTAGAAAGAATTAAGAAGGATGGTTTCATTGATGTGGAGAGATCAGGTAACTTGTAATTTAAGGACACTAGTTTCAGTGATATAGTGTCAGACTTTAGAGCATGTCGTAAGAGATAGTTTGAACGATCTGAGTGACTATCAATTACTTGTTTTTCCATTTTGAAGTTATTCTGCAAGTGTACTTGCTGAAATTAGCAAGCCTGGGACTAGGGTTTATCAGGCTTTTTCCATACTCTAATAATTTGGATTTGGTAGTTGTAACGCTCCTAAATATACACATCTATACTAGTCGTGTAGATATTTAAACTCAAAACACTATACACATGAAGTCTTTATACATTATCTTGGAACTTTAAGCTCTCAAAATACATATATAAAGTTGTAACATTCTAGGAATATAATAAACCATACTCCTAGCTCTGCTTGGAATCATTTCCCTAACTATAAGAACATTTGTTTTTGTGCAAAGTACGATGATACCAGTAGCACAATACACAACACCAAGGTGAGCTAATTTTTTGAAAATTCACATTTCTCATGATATCATATCATATATATATATGTGTGTGTGTGTCCATATATATATATAATATATATGTATATATCTATATATATATATCTATATATTATGTATGTATGCATGTATCATCCACATCATCACAACAATTTCAATCCCGAGAACAACTTAATCACATATATCTTATTCTGGAGAACCATAAAAGCAACAAATTACACCTGATTCACAATTTAAGAATGCATAAATCCTTAATTGTATTCCCTATGATATTAGGGTAGTTTCTCACATTTGACACTTTCCTAAAAACTTGTAATATTGTTAATTCAACCTTAGTTTCCTATGTTAGGGTGGTTCCGCACCCCTATTATACAAAGTCTGGTGCAAGAACTTTCATTAGCTTCTCACCACTGTGGTGCTTGAGCAACAATATTTGGTGTATGTTGCCAAAAAAAAACTTGGTGTATTCAATGATTACCACCACTTGATCGTCGCTCAAGCGAGATAGGTAGAATACCCAACACATAAGAAATTTTATGATAGATACAACAACCCAACTTAAGCAATCCTAACACATCCTCACACAATTCAATCATCAAAATACACCTATATTGCATCCAAAACTTCCAATAAGCTAACTCAAACTAAAATTGACTAATCCAAACTCCAATTCAATTCAACATAAGTATACACCAATCAAACCATTACTCATATTTTTACAATTCAAAGAAAAGCCTCCAATCAACAACATTATCACATTTTAACACAGCTAAATCAAATTAATGAATCGATGTAGGTTATTAGCTCCCTTTTCGTGGAGGTAGCTAGCCTTGCAAGAAAAACAACTTAAAAAATCGAAAAGTTTTCAAAGAAATCTTGTAGAATGATGCAATTCTAGTTTCAATTGCATGCTCCTAGTAGGTTCTTCAAGTTTTTTTGGATTTGATTTTCTTGAATGGAGAAGGAGATTCATCGGAGTACATGAAGAAGGTGCAGTTTATGACATTGTGAGAGATGAAAATTTGAGTTAGAATTCCTAAAGTGAGGTTAGGCAACACTTAGGAGGAGTCTAGAATGTGTCTTGCAAGAAGACTACTCTAGAGAGAGCTCAAAAACAAGAAGCACCAAAATTTTTGGCAGCTTAACAATTCTTATTCCAAGCTGAAAATTACATAGGCAAACACTCTTATTTATAGTTCTTTAGAATTAGATAGTGACATGTGGCACTAGTAACTTGTTGAGCTAGCTTCATAATCCTCTCCATTCATACAGTGACATGTGACAAGGATAGCTTGCAGCCCGAGCTACAAAATACTCCCCAATAAGAAATGGACAAGTGGCAAAGTGACTTGGTGAACAAGGCAAAAGTGGCACCTTATGTGGCTCCTCCATGTGGTGCCTTATGCTTATGTTTCTCTCTCTTGGAGTCTTGCAAGCTTCTTATGTGGACGTCCATTATGACTTTTGATGCAAGGCCCAAGGCCCAATACCCAAATGCTATGCTTAGGCTCTTCTAGAAGTTGTTCTCACCTCTTCTAAACTTCTACTTCCACACACCGAATACATCTTTCCAAATCTGAATTCATCATCCATTGAAGTTCCATTTCCACTCAGTCCATAAAAAACGCAAAACTACAAAGCAAAGCAAGATGCAAGGTCAAATTGCATCATAGAATCTCCAAAGTTTCAACCTGTACAATCAACATCTTCACTTTGTTCAAATTATTATTACAATCGTATTCCTCAGTTGATTCTAATAGATGGAGTATGAATTTCCATCGACTCAAGAGAAGGACTCAAGAAAAGGAGGAAGGGATAGGACCAATGGTAGGGAAACTAAGAACTTACCTTCATAAAAAGATTTTGATCGGTTTATCTGGAGTTGCTCACTGCTGCTTCCTTAGTGATGTAATATAATTGTGGTAAAGATGGATGATTAACAAAGAATCTTAGAGAGAAGGTAAACTATTTAAGAATTTAGAAAGATGAAATTTAGAATAAGTGAAGAATGAATTGTTTTGAATTTATTTACAAACATATTTTGATAGACACCTTCATTCTCCATTAACTTTTAAAATCATATCTCTGAACCTAAATAAACTGGGTCTTATTGTATTATTCTATCCTATAAGCACAAAGTTCGTGCTGCAGTACTTCTTTTTTGTTGCATTTCATTCTCTTAAATTGATAATGAAACAAACCAAAAAAGAATCAGGGAAAAGGAAAGATAAAGGACAAAAATGAAAAATATGGGCAATAATTATCAACAACTGTTTTTAATACTTGGACTAATGAAGATTGATTGGCAGCCTGACAGCCATCATAGGTAATCTGACCGATGGCATGGAATTTTCTGTTTTAGTTTGCTTAACACAGACACAATAAATATTGAGTTATTTTAATTAATGACTATTTGGGGTTGGGTACTACTGCTGCAGGGAATTTTGAGTACCGTGTGACTTTGGAAAGTTTGATGGATCGCTTAGATACAAATATGCATGAAGCTTGTCTTCAGATTGATGAAGAATGCAGGTGAGGAAATTTTTTTGTCTGGTCCCTTTTGATTGACTCTTTTGCATCTTTTTGATGGTAAAATATGTATGTAGAAATTAAGGAGTTTATATAAAGAAAATATAATTGGGAAGCAATAAAACATAAGAAAATTCTGATGGCATTAAATTTAAGAACATATGATTCAAAACTCGAAAGTGCACAGAGTAATTATTTGGAGTAGATGGGGTTTATACTAAGCTATGAGTTTTCCATGGGCAGAAGTGCTAATCTAAAGTCATATAATGTATTACAGGGTCCTAACTGTTCATGGTTCTTCAGACAAAGTTGTCCCTGCTGAAGATGCATCTAAATTTGCCAAGATTATACCAAACCACAAGCTACATATAATAGAAAAAGCTAATCATTCATTCACTGATCATCAAGATGAATTATCCTCTGTTGTTGTGAACTTCATAAAGGAAACCTTGCACAAGGATAGGGGTACTGCTAACTAGGTTTTTTTTTTTTTTGCTTGGAACTTCTTAGTTGTTGTCACCTGTTTGTGCTTTTTTTTAAAAAAAAATAATGAAAGTTTTTTTTCTTCTGAAGTTAGTTGCTAAATTGGTGTGAGGTTGTGATCTGCAGCCTTTTTCCTCCTATCTATCCTAGAATTTGGATTTGGACTTAATTTAATCTCAAAATCAGCTCATGGTATGAAAATTATCCTTTATATAAATTGTTTTATAATTTTAGTCAAAGTGTGGTTTTCAATATCTTCTCCCTATCGAGGATTTCGATATCTGCGGATGGTTGAAATACGCCTTAATTAATTTAGTAACAGCTATTAGAATGGGTTTTTGATATATTAGAAATTGAGTTTTTAACTTAATTTAACATTATGTAAGAGTTGCTCTTTTTTATACACATTATTTTGGTTATTAGCAAATGTGTAGCTTTTAATATATTATACTGTTAAATGTTAACTATGTTATAATGTGTTCCAAATCTTAAACCATTGTATGGAAATAATTGAAATAGATTGTTTTTTTTTTTATGTGAAATTAATTTAATTTGAGATTTTAATTCATCAATTCATTGGAAGTAGTTATAGTAGGTATCACTCTGCAATTAAAACAATTTAAAAAAAAACTAATAATTTTTGATAATCATTTCACATTTAAAATGATTCATTTCAATTATTTTCTTAATATAAGTATTTGAAAGGTTAAAGTTTAAATAAGGAATGAAAACTAATTTTGTGTTATAATATAGAGAAAAAAAAACATATTTAATTTATTATATATTATATTTACATTAAAAGTTGCACATTTTAAATGAGGTATGTAAGATTAAATATTTGTGAATATTTTATACTGTGATAATTGATTCAGTAACAATACAGATTCTAATCCTATCTTAAAATATGTTTTGGTTTAATTCAATGCAAACGTTGACTCAAGATAGAAACTTACTTGGACTTGCATATAGTTAATGAGATTTTTACCAAAAAGAACAATTGACATGGTTGTTAACTGTTAATTGTTTTACACCCTTTGATGATAGAAATGAATCTAAAATCCTTATTATGTGTCACAGATGTAAAGGGCAGTTTAACTAAAATTAGATTTTGAATTGGTTTTTGTAGTAATAAAAAATTCCAATCATCGCCACCTATTACTATTATTATTCCTAACGGAAACATAAGCATGCCACTCTATATCATTTTTTAATTTTATTATAAATATATATTCTTTTTTATTATAAATTTGTACTATAATATTCTAATCTATATATAAAAATATAATATACGTAAAGAAGATGGAAGAACTAAAATAAAATCAGTAAAAATTAATTTAAATTTAGTAAATGAATAGTATTTTTCAAAATTAATCAAAACATAGAGAAATTAATTGTTATTTCTTTAAAAACAAAATTGAGAAATAATTGTGTGGACAGAAAAACGATCACGAGTAAAATCCTTGTTATATATTGTGTAGATTATTATTTTTTGTATGTTTCAAAAGAAAATTTGGCTGGACGAAAGTATGTATTCATGTTTTATTGGATAAATATTAAATAAAATTATAAAATAAAATCATTTCAGGGAAATCACGTGTTGGCTTTGCAACACAGTTTTCGTCGAATTCGTACAACGTTTATTCGTAAATTCCAGTATAATATAATATATTTTTCACTCATTATTTTAAAGTAACTTGGATCATTCTAATTCATGATCACATCATATGATTACTGTCTGCACGGGTCCTGTCGTAAATTTGTCTCCTCAGTTTTTTGAATTCAGGAAGCTTTCACAGCTAATCTTTTCTGGTATTTCTCGCAAGCCGATTCGCATTTCAAGAAAAACCCTGAGCTTGAAGATGGCCCAATCTTCCCAAAACCCTTGTGAGTTCATTTTCTGGTGTTTGACACTTGATATGAGAATCGATGACTTGAGTGACTCTGCCCACAATCATTAGGTAGCAAAGGCTTCACCTTTAAGTACTCGAAACAGCTTCCATGTGGTTTATTTTGAAGCTACTGATTTAATCCATTGTTACAACAATCCAGAAATGGTTTGTGGGGTAGCAAAAATTTGACTTATTAGCACCATCTTGAACTAAATGTTGGCTGAGTGCTTTTACATTGTTTACATGTTCTGTATATTTGTTTGGCACTGAGATCGTGCGTTTGTTTGCATGTTACCTGGAATTACAATGTAAATTTACTTGTTAAGCTAACAGTTTTTAATGGGTTCCATAATTTTATGTTCAAAGTTTTTTGGGTTGTCTTCCTCTTCAAATGCTATTTTGTTTACATATTTTACAAGAAAACACAATTTATGTATCTTAGTTGTGGATTGATGGAACAACAACACTCTGCATGCTTACACAAATTGATGAGCTACCGAACCCCATCTGATTCTTCATTTTCTTCCTAGTCCTACCAATTAGATAGTGTTACCAAATCTAGCTTAAAATCAAGCTTCTAATTCAACCCTTTTCCTTTTGTGTCAAAATTTGCTTGTACATCTTCCTCAGTTTCAGACGTGTTGAAGAATGTTTCTTAATTTTTCTCATATTGCTTACCATATGTATAAATCAAATTGATTTTATGTTCATTGTCAAGGGCCTTCGCCCTTTAACTGTACCACACCCAGGGTTCACCTCATCGTAGAGGTCTGCTGTCCTTGGAAACAGGATTTCATACATTCCATGATTTATAATTTTTTGCTATGCCAATCAAAATATCATGCAAAGAAAGTATCCGAAGTGGTTAAGTATGTGTTAGAGCATCTGTTAACTTTAGCCTTTTAATTTCTCTGTTTCTGTTTTTATTTGTAGAGATTTGTTTTCCTGTAACTAGTTTCTATTTATTTCTAGTAATTAAGTTAGCAAGATTATTTCATGTAAATACTAGGTCGAGAGTAATTAGTCACTTAGAATATTTGTAATCAGCCTCTATTACAGATTTGTGAAAAACATTAATCTTTTTCTCATATTTCAGGTGTATGGTATGGTGATACTTAGTATTTGAAATAAAGAATGACAATGATTAATCTAAGTTGCGTGTTGAGTATTCGATCAATTACAAAGAAATTGATTTCCCACTTTTGAGTTACTTTTTTCAGCTCGGCAGCAGAAAGTCATAATAACTAAAAAGAATGACAATAAACTAGTAGGCATTCTTCATGAATCTGGAACTGAAGAGATTGTCATCCTATGCCATGGTCTTGGATCCACCAAGGTTAATTTCCCCTTTTAATAAATTATGAGCTCACTTTTTATTATTATGTAAATGCTATTAAAAATTAATATGACATCTCATTTCATTATCCATACACATTATCTTGATTCAATTATTTTCATTGTTTAATTAAATTTGTCTATCTCCAGGAAGATGATGTCATGACAAATCTTGCTGCTGCTCTAGAGAATGCTGGAGTCAGTTCTTTTCGCTTTGACTTCACTGGAAATGGGTAGATATCTTGTATTACAGGACAAATTGTGAACCTATTTGTTTTTTGCATTCAAAATATGCAATCAACCCTTCACTTTTTGTTGTGAATATCAACGTTACTAGATTCAAAACTATTCTAAAAGTGCGAAGCTAAAAATCTTCAGAGATTCTGCACTGCAAAATGTTCAAAGATTTTATTTATTTTATGCAGTTGTTGGCATACATTAGTAACAATTGTGAAGCATATGATTTTCACTTTAAGGAAACAGATGCTGGATATTTATATATTCACATATGCATTAGTATAGTCTATTATGCAAACGCCGCAAACGCCACTTAACGTTATGTTAATTGTGACTTAGTTATTTTACTTATTCTTGGAATATAAATTTCTCAACTATCAAGATACATTAAATGATCTGTTTTACCAAAAAATAACACATTAGAGGTCATTGATAATAGATATTTAACATTTTATGCAAAAACATGAGTAAAAACAGCAGTTTCTCGTTACAAGGGAATGCAGACACATACTTTATACTTTTTCTAGCTTCAACAAAGTAATTATTTCCTTAGACAATAGAAAAGTTAAAACCATTTCGTAATGAATCAGCACTAGCTTCTCCACCATGTTCTATGAAACTTCCTCTACCTAATCCTGATCACTAGTATTGTTAGCCATTTCATTTTTTATCTAGCTGTTGAGTTTTCCTTCTAGGGAAAGTGAAGGTTCATTTGAATTTGGTCACTATTGGAGGGAGGTTGATGATCTACATGACGTCATTCAACACTTTCATAGAGCAAACCGTATAGTTACTGCAATTATTGGACACAGTAAAGGTTTGTTATTTACATTCTTACTCGCAAATTTAATTTTACTGATGATCAAAGACTTAAATTTCAATCATGTGTTTAATCCATACTCTGAATATAAAACTTTTATTTTTAATCTACTGAGTTAGCCAGTGGAAGTACTAAAATGGAACTGTAGTAATTTTTATCTCATCTGTCAGCCTGTGAACAGTCTTAATGATAAAACTCAATAAATGTAAAGAGGGTTTATGTGAAATTTTATTACTTGTATCCTGATGCAGGAGGTGGCGTGGTGCTTCTTTATGCGTCTAAGTATCACGACATCAAAACAGTTGTCAACCTCTCTGGACGCTATGATCTGAAGGCTGGAATTGAAGAACGCCTTGGAAAAGATTATTTGGAAAGAATTAGGAAGGATGGTTTCATTGATGTGATGCGGTCAGGTAACCTTTCATTTTTTTTTTTGATCAGCAATAAAATGAATTGAATTAAGTGGGATACTTCAGGGGTATCCCAACCCATGTACAGCAACCAAAAGATGTTTTCTTCAAATAAAATAAAACCTACTACCTAAGCATTACCAGGAACAACACACCATCATCAGCACATAAAACACACATAAATAACACTACCAAGAAAAAGGTGAATCCTAAGAGCATTACAGCAGCAAAAACTTTACAGATAAGGATACAAATCTTGTCATTATGATTCGGATTGTTGTCCACCCGGTCTTTGCCCTGCACATCTTCACATCTTCTTGAACAGCCTTGACTTGGTAACATCCGTGGTTGTTCCCTACCAGCAGTTGTGCCATGGCAGTCGACGGCCTTTTTTCACCGTCATTCTACTGTCAACCATGCCTACTCCCATCATATTTCAGCATCCTCCACTGAGATTTGGGTGGCTTCAGGCGCTCCTGGCTAAGTATAAGTACCTCAATACTATATACCAGCACTTACAAAGATGTACCTGCATAAACTTCAGCAAACATTAAATAACAAATTCTCCATCCAATACACCTGCCATACTACATCCTCTCTACCATCCCAGCCCCTTCTGCCACTTTCTTATATCATAAAGTTGCAGTACTACAGGTTTTGTGGCCAATAAATATACAAAGATTCTGCTTCCTACAACTCTCCTGCATAGTTTTCTCTCTCACATTCCATGAATTTCTCCACAAGTGTCTCAAAAGAATCAATCCAGTAATCACAATAAGGAGTTCATTCGGTAAAGGATTCAGTGCTGCTGCTTCCAAACCATTTCCAAACCACTTCACCCCTGATTCTAAGGCATAAACTGGGAAAACCCCACACTCTTTGATTAAAACCTTTTCAGTTTCCTGCCAAACTTAAAAGATTTTTCACTAAAATGATACATGTTTCAGCAATTATAATGCCACTTAATCTGAAAAAACAGGTTTGTGCCATGAAGAGCCTTCGTTCATACCCAGATGTATGCTGTCTTGATATAAGGAACAGGAAAAAAGTCCCTCTACTGATCCCTCAGAAACTGTGACACAACATATGCAACCACTCAATTCTGTTAGTGAGAGAACCACAGTCATTCCTGATATGGTGTCCAGGGAAAACGACACATCCACCCTCAAAATTCTGTGCAACTCTGTAACATTTGATACAGATAAAGGCTGACAGATTTGACAATGAAAACTAGGCAGATGGTGTCATGACAGGGGAAGTCCAGACCACTCATAACAGCTTTTGGTGCCATGACAGGGGGCTGCATCGAATACGGACAGGAGGTGACTTTTTGCTTAACGAAGCTCTCATTTGCTCAAGATCCTAAAACACCTTTTGCTCCATTTACAGTAATTTACCCCTGTAGATTCTAATCCCAAAAGACCAGAAAGCAACCCGGGTTGTTACCATCACGTCCAAGCACAGCACAAGAGAATTTACCATCCTGCCAATACCTTCCTGCCGTGAAAACCTGATCCTCCAAGCTAGGCCAGGCCCATCTATATAGAGAACCAAGCCTTTTACAGCGTTTTACTCTACAGGCGTACTCCTGGGAATCGCATCAGATTCACGCCAATTTGCCACCCTCTGCCTCCATAAACAGATCACTACTTAATGCTTCTCAAGCAGATCAACGGATTAAGCAACCAGTCAGTGAGTGAGTGAGAGTTGTTGGATGCTCTATACTTCATCCACAGCCACGACTTGAGTTGTGCCATCTGCAAAATCTCTTCAGCATCAACTACGTATTGTTTGAAAGTAATTGCATTTCTTTGGTCCCATATACACCTCACAATGGCAGCCCAAATACCTTTTAAGGCCAAATTTTGGTTGAAACTAGCTTGTGGTATGTGAAAACTCAGAAAGTGATCTTTGAGGCTATTTTGCTGGACTAAAGTAATTCCTAACCATTTGAGACACAGAACCCATACCCGCTGAGCATGGGTACATTCTAGAAACAAATGCTGACTGGATTCCTCCTTCACATCGCATAGCGCACAAGCTATAGAGCTCATTATTACTCCTCTTCTACTCAGCCCCTCCCTAGTTGGGATCCTGTTTACTAAAGCCCTCCAAGAAGTTGATAGGACATTGGGAAATGCTTTAGCTTTCCAAAGGTATTCAAAAGCTGCATGATAGATACCCCCATGTCCGCCAGATAAACTTTTATACGCTGCATTGACTGAATATTGCTCCGGATTCTCTTCCCCCCAAACTCTTGCATCTTCCCTGTTGTGCTTTACATCAGCCCCCTCTATGTATTGAGAAAAGACTTCTTCCATCTCCAATTCCCATTCAAATCTTTCACGTCTCCATTCTAATCTCCATTTCCAGTCCAAGCCTTCCCACATCCCAACCTCTTCAACTTTTTGGTTCTTGTTTGCCGATAGAGCATACAATCTAGGGAACAAAGATCTAAGGTTTGTGTCGCCGATCCACACGTCATCCCAAAATCTAACCTTATCTCCCCTGCCTAATACCCAATGAATCTCCTTTTGGAACCACCCTTCTCCACCTCCCTCCCTACACACCTTTACTAGATCTCTCCACCACCAAGATTGATATTTTACTGGTAAATGGTGACAATCTAGCTCCCCCCCATACTTGGATTCTAACACCTCCTTCCACTTTCCCTTGTCTTGAGACAAAAACCTCCATCTCCATTTTGCTAGGAGAGCAGCGTTAACTTTTTTAATATCTTTTAGCCCCAATCCTCCCTCCTCTTTTGGTTTACACAAGTCCTCCCAACTTACCCATGCAATGGATCTCCTTTCCTTACCCCACCCCCACAAAAACCTCCTTTGAATATTGATAATGGTCTTGTAGATGGACTCAGGCGCTTTGAATGTTGAGAGATAAAAGAGGGGTATTGCATTTAAGACGGACTTAATAACACACATCCTTCCTGCCAGAGATAAAAACCGCCCCTTCCACACACTTAACCTTGTATTAAGTTTGCTTATAACAGGATCCCAAAAAGATTTCTTCCTTGGATTCCCTCCCACTTCCAATCCCAAATACTTAAAGGGTATTCCCATTAGATTACAATTCAAGATCTTAGAATAACTAATAAGCTTGTTTGACTGCACATTCACACCAGCAAGCCTTGATTTGTGAAAGTTGATCTTCAAGCCTGAGGCTATCTCGAACCCCCTTAAAATGGATTTTATTGTGACCACGTTACTCCTTGAGTCTTCGCAGAAGAAAAGAGTATCATCTGCAAACTGAAGAAAAGAAACCTGTACCTCCTCATTTCCTATCTTCACACCAGACAAGAGGTTAATTTTACATGCTTGCCGCACAAGTCCAGCAAGACCTTCTACCACAACTAAAAACAGAAATGGCGCCATAGGATCGCCCTGTCTTAAACCTCTTGAAGGTCTAAACTCCTCCGTGGGACTCCCGTTAACAAGCACCGACACAGAAGCAGATTCCATGCACGCTCTAATCCAGTTTATCCATACATAATGAAAACCCATCCTACTGAGCATGTCGTATAAAAAATCCCATCTAACTGAGTCATAAGCTTTTTCGAAGTCAACCTTCAGGCACAGACCACTCTTCCTTCTCCTTTTCAAGTCCTCAATGACCTCATTTGCCACAAGCACACTATCTACCAGGCCTCTTCCTTCTATGAAAGCGGATTGACTACCATCTATGAGATCAGGTAGCACTTTCTTTAATCTCCCGGCAAGAACTTTTGAAATAACTTTATAGATGGCTCCCACTAAAGATATGGGTCTGAAATGATTAAGATTGCACGGGTCCCGGACTTTAGGTATTAATGCTATGAATGAAGCATTGCACCCTTTGGGGATGACACCAGTTTCCTGGAAGCACTTCAATGCTGCAAGAAAATCAAGTTTTAGAGTATTCCAACTTTTCTTGATAAAATTGAAATTAAACCCGTCTGGTCCCGGGCTCTTTGCACCCTCACATTGCCATACAGCTTCTTTAATTTCTTCCTCCGTGAAAGCCTCAATCATGCTCCGACTCACATGTGGTAGCAGACAGTTAAACTCTACCGCTTCCAGTCTCACTCCAAAGTCTTTTGTTGCTTTAAATCTGGCTTCAAACACCTTCTTAACTTCTCGCCGGACTGTACTTGGTTCCTCACACCATACACCTCCTACCTCAGCACCCTTCACTTCATTCCTTAGTCTCCTCCATCTCAACGACGAGTGAAAGAAAGAAGTACAAGAATCGCCAAATTTAAGCCAATTGACTCTGGCCTTCTGCCGAAGGAGGGATTCAATCTTTGCCTCGACCTCCCAAAGCTTCCTTACCAGATCTAATCTAAGATTTTTCTGATTCTCCTCTAAGCATCCTTGATCGTCCTGATTATCCATATTTTCCATATCCTGCAACAGGGACTGCTTAGCAGCATGCATATTCCCGAAAACATCCTTGTTCCAGATTTTTAAATCCGCTTTGAGGAGTTTGAGCTTATTCTTCAGTACCTTTAACGCACATCCTTGGCCCTCATAAGACCTCCATTTTTCCTCCACCATCCCTAGAAACCCTGTCTCAAGCAGCCAAGCATCAATGGATCTGAAGGGTTTAGGGCCCCAATCCTTTTCTACACACTTTATCATCAAAGCGCAATGATCCGATACTTCCCTCCGTTGGACATATTGCTTACACATAGGCCATTTCTGCAACCATTCCTCCGAAACTAAAACTCTGTCAATCCTGCTCTTCGCCGTTCCATTTGCTTTGAACCACGTGTATTTCTTTCCAACAATGGGCAGTTCTAGTAATAAATTTGAATCAACAAAGTTATTAAAGCCCCTAATCTCACTGGAAAAATCCCCCCGGTCCACCCCTTTCCTTTCTCTCCTACTTCTGATTGCATTAAAATCCCCACAGAAGCAACAAACTTCAATTTGGGATGCTGCTTTATATCTTGTTAACTCCTCCCACAAAATTTTCTTTTCTTTTAGGTTGCAAGCTGCATAGACATTCACCACACAGCACCTTTGAGCCGATCTGACATGGGTGCCCACGGCAGCTATGTAACCTGTACCCATAACATGACTCTCGCACTTAAAAGCATCTTTATGCCACATCGAAAGAAGACTACCACTGCCATTAATCCCTCCATTATGAATCCATCCCACATTATTATCCCCCCAAAGCGAAAAAATCTTGTTATCCGTGACTTCTGTTGTTTTTGTTTCTTGAAGGCATGCAAATTCTACTTCCTCTACAGAAAAGCACCTCTTCAGGTACCTTCCTTTTGTTCCTCCCCCCAAACCTCTTATATTTAAATTATAAATCTTCATAAGAAACCATTAAGATTACCTCCTGTTATACTCTTCAAAATTTAATCTCCTGTTAACCTTTCATTTAATCACACAAAATTTACATGCCTCTTACAGCACGTTGTATTGTAAGAGGTAGTTTGAACAAATTCAGTTTCCATTAATTACTTGTTTCCCTACTTTGAATTTATTAAACGTATTTGCTAAAACCAGTAAGTCCAAAACCACTGCTTTTTTGCTTTTGCTATACATTTTATACCAAAATTGGAACTGGGGAATATTCTGTCTTTCATTTTAAGCACTTAGTTCTTGCTGCAATACTTTTATTTTGCCACAGTTCATTCTCTTAAATGTCTGATAACAAAAGAAACCCCAAAAAGCAAAAGAAAAGGGAAACTTGAAAAATTTAGGCAATAATTACACTTGAAAATTTGTTGGCTGCCATCATACGAAATCAGCACATCACATGACATTCTCTGTTTCTATTTGTTTAACACAGGCACACACTTTTTTACATTATTTTACTACCATTTGAGAACATCTCCCATTGCAGGAAGTTTTGATTACCGTGTGACTTTGGAAAGTTTGATGGATCGCTTAGATACAAACATGCATGAAGCATGCCTTCAGATTGATAAAGACTGCAGGTGAGGACAATTTTTGTCTGATCTCTTTTGCGTCACCCTTTTCATCCTTTTGTTTATGAAGACTGTGTGTTGAGTTTACAGAGTTTCTGTAAAAAAGAAGTTAAAACCAATGATAATTTTTTAAAGAATGTGATTTTTCCCTTTTTAATTGAAAATCATGTAGAACTTGTAGAACTATTTGAACCGTTCTTTTTAACCTAGTGGTTGTATTTATGTGCTTTTATTTATCACAATAACCAAGAGTTCTTATCTTGTGTAAGGGTTATATAAGGGGCGTATAAAGTCATTTTCATATGAAGTTGAGAAGATCAAATCTTAGTCGTACCTTCAAGTTTTTTACTTATATGAGTAGGTTTTCTACTTTACAATTGTTGGGAAGTATGTAATAAAGTGTAGACTCATTTCAAGACTAACCGTATCATGTGATCTTCGATTCTTTGTATTTATTGTTTTTTGTCTTTATAACTTGGCTCCATTATGCTGTTTTAACACATTAATTTCATCAAATGTCCCTTGTTTTCCCTTCTCTAAACTTTGATTTTACGAGAGGTGTCCCTAATTATTTCACAACTGCTGAAAATTATGAAATTAGAGAAGGAAATTTACAAGATTTAATATATACTCTTGATATTTTAAGTAGAATTGTTTAATTTCAGTTCTGATTTACTTCCTAGTCAATTACGGGAAACCATTGCAGTATACAAATTTATGAATTCTTTAGTATTTAATTTAGGAGTTCTTATTTAAAAGTGCTTAGAGTAGTTATTTTGAGCAAAGGGAGTTTATTACTGGTGAGAGATGATGATGAAGGTAGTAGGGTGGTCTTGTGAACAATAATCTGAATAAAGCTACAAAACCATCACATGCATCCATATAATTGCTAATCTCAAATCACATAATGGATGACAGGGTCCTCACAGTTCATGGTTCTTCGGACCCAGTTATCCCCGTTGAAGATGCATCTGAGTTTGCCAAGATCGTATCAAATCATAAGCTACATATCATAGAAGGAGCTGATCATTCGTACACTAATCATCAAGATGAATTGGCCTCTGTTGTTGTGAACTGCATAAAGGAAACCTTGCTCCAGGATAGGGGTACATCTAACTAGGATATTGTGGTTGAACTTGCAGTTTTGAGCCAACTGAAATTGCTTAAGGTGACAACATTTCTGTTATGGATGAACCTGCCTATGATGTTCTACAACATGCTTGAGTTCTTCTAGTTTTTGCTTATTAAATTAGCGAATATTGCATCATGGTGAAAATAATGGGAGAGAAATATCTGCTACTGTTCAGATGGACGAAAGTCATTTTGACATTATAAATTATGACAATACAATATGCAAACAGTTATGTCATGGTAGCATATTGTAGCCTTAGTGGGGGTTAGTCCCACATTTGAAGGGTTTGGGGACAACTCATGGCATAATTAGGGGTGACAAAGAGAGTCACTTCGGGGTGGGTGAATTTTTTAACCTGTCGGCTTGTATTAGTTCGATTCATCTAACCTGTCAGTCCATCCTTCTTAATTTTTGGTACTTTTAAACAGTAATATCATGTTTTTGGAATCAAAATTGTAGTTGTCAATATTTTAAATAGAATTTTATTTACATTAATTTTTTTATATATCATTTGATTTATTTGAATATTAATTTTTTTATATATCATTTGATTTATATTTATTTTATTTTATTAGATATTATACTTTCTTTGATTAAAATATTAAAACTTGATTGAATTTTATTGTTCTTTCTTGTATTTTTTATTATCTAGAAAATGATATCATATCAATGACTAAAACAAAATATATAGATCCAAAAGAAAAAAAGAAAAAAACTTAAAATAATTTGAAAAGTGGCGAATTTCAGCCCATCTTTTAAACGGAACAAATTATCAATTTCATACTTAATTTTGATAGACCAATAATAAGTCGGATCAAAATAGATTGGTTTGATCGGTTTTGTCATACTATTTAGTCGTCATCAGTTTTAACAACTTAAAAATATTGAAAATATTTGTAGGATTATAGTACGAAACCAATTTGAATTCAAATGGGGAAATGAGCGACTTATTTAGTAATAATAAGTTCATTATATTATTATTTTTTGGCTAAAATTGCATCTTATCTGAATTTTTAGTTCAGGTTTGCTCTTTAATTTTAAAAAGTTTTGACGATTCAACCTGTATATTATACTTGTAAGAGATTAAATTAAATTATGTTAACATATTCAACTTTTTTAAAAGTCGTCTTAGCCTTTTTTAAAGCTACTTTTTATTTTTATTTTTTATAGACAACAATTTCCATAACTAATTTAAGGAGAACAAAAAGTTAGAAAGAAAATTTTCTTAGTGTCAATTGGTCTACTTAGAGAACTAATTACTTTTAAAATTAATTATGTACAATTATTGAGAGTTTTCTTGTGTTAATATTTTTTAATAAAATAAATAATTATGTAGTTGTCTTATTAGTAAACAGTTTTCTAGTTTTTTAATAAGCAATTCTTATAAAATACTTTCAGAAATATTTATTTTAAATTTAAACAAACTAGCCCATTATGCAGTGGAAAAAAAAAATCTATTTTGATTTTTTTATTATGTTATCTGTGTGCATTAATTTTGTTAATGAAAAATACTAGAACAATTTTTTTCAAACATTCACTTTTATTTGATGAAATTAATGTTATTCAAATGGATCAGTAATCAATGTTCCAAGTAGTGACTGATTGAACCCTTAGAATAGTTAAGTGAAGTACATGAACCCTGTCATAAATAATCTGCCAATATTATATGTAACTGATTCTGTTTATATGCCAAATTGATTAAAAATCATTAGTTTTGGTGTTCTGAGTTTAATATCTATGTTGTAACTCTTCATAAATTTAAACCAATAAGAGGGAATCTTAATTAATTTTTACAAAAGTTAACACAGGAGGGAGTAATATTTGACGATTTGTCCTCTTAGATGAATTGGGACCATTACATCAGACAATAATGTTTTCCCTTCTGGCATTACACACAGGGTCAGAGGTTGAGTTATAAAAAAACAGCCTTTGCGGCACTGTAACTCAAATTCAATAGAGGTTTTCGCAAGCAGCCTGAAAGCAATTTTGCATTCCCAGAACTTGAAGATGGCACAAAACCCATGTAAGTTATTTGTTTTGATGTTGATTTGATAAGAGCTTGATGTCAAGAGTTTGTGGGTGTTCTTTAACTTTTCAAACACTCTTTTTTTTTTCTTAATTTACGAAGAAAACACAGTGCATGCAAGCAAATTACCTGTGAGATGGTGGAAGCATCGCATCATCTTACCCAAATTGCTAAGCATCTGATCTTGTTCCTGTCTTCTTTTCTTATCAATTGCATTCTTGCCAATTCTTTCTCACAGCGAACCTTCTAATTCCAAGTTTGAATTTTCTTGATTGCATGTTCAGTCTCCAGTTCATTGAAGATTGTCTCTCAATTTTTAGTATACCATACAAACCAAATTTATTTTATGTTCACAGTAAAGGGACTTCTCCCCTTTTCACCTCACTGTAGCAGTTTCATTCCAGGATTTCAGCTAATTTTAAGCCAAATAGCCTTCACATGCCAAAAGAATAACATGCAATGGAATGGAAAATTCACAACCACTCTGTCTATGCTTTGTGTTTCAGACAACTAGGCGTTTCAAGAGAAGTTTTATAAACTACAGATCTCGACTTAAATGATTAGTACTTTTGGCATACCAAAATAATTTTTTTAACATGTTCTGGTGTTAGAAAAAATTTATTGGAAATTAAAAAAATTTGAACACATTCTTTATTGTTGGCTATCATTAATGATTTTATAACTTTTAATAAATTTCAACTTTTAGTAGATGTTGGAAAGATTGTGTTAGAGAATGAGCTGCCAATAATCGTTTTGTGTGGTATTGGAAATTAATTATAATGGTTAAAAACAGTAGCATATTGAATATTCAATCAATATCAGAGAAATTGACTTACAACTGTTGAATTATTTTGTCAGCATTTCTGCAGCAGAAAGTCATAATACAAAACAAGTATGGCTATAAACTAGCAGGTATCTTACATGAATCTGGAACCAAAGAGATTGTTCTCCTATGCCATGGGGGTCAAGCTTCGAAGGTTACTTTTCCTGTTTTGTAAATTATGAACCCACAATTTTTTTATTATGATGCAAATGTTGTTAGAAATTAATGTGACATCTGATTCCATAACCCATGGATGTACATATAAATGCCTTGATTCAGTTACTCTCATTGTTTAATTATTTTTCCTATCTCCAGGAAAACTTTATCATGACAAATCTCGCAGCTGCTCTAGAGAATGCAGGAATCAGTTCTTTCCGGTTTGACTTCACTGGAAATGGGTAAATTTCCTGTTTTACAGATAAAAACCTAGAGCATATTATTCTGTAATCTTGGTGTTCAATTCAAGATATTCAGCCACTTGTTCCGTCCTCCATTTCTGCTATGTTTATATTAATCTTCTGCCATCTAATCCTGACTACTAGTGTTTCTGTTTAACTGTTTTACTTTGATTTAGCTATTGAGTTTTCCTTCCAGGGAAAGTGAAGGTTCATTTGAGATTGGTGGTTACTGGAGGGAAGCTGATGATATACATGCTGTAGCCCAACATTTTCTCAAAGCAAACAGGACAGTTATTGCTATTGTTGGGCACAGTAAAGGTTTGTTGTATTGATGAAATTCTACGAATGACAAGATGTGTAGAAAGAAGCCACCAGATACACTAAGGCAATTGATTTGTGTCAGTATTTTTCTAATTACCAATGATATAAGTAATTTATGGGCAACAATGATTTGGCTGGGACAGAAATCTCGAATGAAACAATAGGATAAGAACAGCACAGTTTCTTACATAAATAATAATTTTGCCTATCTGTAGATTGTTACTGACTGAAAATTAAAGCACGTCTGCATGTGTTTATAGTTCATACTCTGAATAAAAAACTGTTTCTTAATCTACTGAGCTAGTCAACAGAAGTACTAAAATGAAACTTGAGTAGTTTTTATCTTGGTATGTTTAAAGAGGATTTATGAGAAATTTTATTACTTGCCTTAAACTGTAAAGTAATGTCTACTGTGATGGCTGTGTTAATCTGTATCCACCAGAAAGGAATAATACCATTAAAGTTGCTGCATATTTGTGATAGGGCTTAAAACACATCCCTTAGCAAAACTTGCCAAGATCTTCTATCAATATAAAGAAGTCAACAAATTCTGTCACTCTGAATTAGAAAGTTTGTATGCATGTTGAAATTGTTCTGAATGGTTTATGTATATTGGTGCAGGAGCTAATGCGGCTATTCTTTATGCATCAAAATATCATGATGTTAAAACAATTGTGAACCTCTCTGGTAGTCATGATTTGAAGGTAGGCCTTGTAAGTCGTCATGGAAAAGAATTTCTGGAAAGAATCAGGAAGGAAGGTTTCATTGAGTTGAAGGCAGCACCAGGTAACTGGCTACTTAATCAGCCATTTCTTCCAATGCTTATATTGATGTAGAGATGTGCTTTTAAGAGATAATTTTGAAATATCTGGGCTTCATATATTTGTTTCTCTACTTTTAACTTGCTATTTGTTGCATTTTCTAGAGTGAGCAGGTTCAGAGCCTTTCATTGATTTGTTTCCCTCTTCACTCTTTTTCAAAACAAAACTTCCTTTACTCTTCAAACCAATTGGAGATCTTTCTTCTAGGGTCTTTTGTACCAAAATAGTGCAATTTGTTCCGTTTATTGCGAGGATGGGTAAATTTTTTTTTATTTACGACTTTGGGTAAGTTGTGTCTCGATGGCACACGACTTCGTTTGAAAGAAGTCGTGCTCGTGCCATACAACTTCAGTAACTTCAGTTTCAATTTGAATGTATAACAAATTCATGTCATGGTAGGACGACTGTGGTTCAAAAAATTTAGGGTTGAAATTGTGCATGATTGGGGCAACTTTGATTAAAAAATTGATTAGGGTTAAATGAAGTAGTGTCACACCCTTGTACAACTCCAACTTTGTATTAATTTAGTGGTTGTTGAAAAATTTATGATGTGTGGAATTTTTGAAGTATATTGTGGTTTATATTATTTTTCCGAGAAAAAAGAGTATGATTAAATATAATAAAATAAGAAGAACATTAGGTAAAATAAATTATATTGAAAGTAACAATAACATTGTTTTTATTACACAAAAAGAAACAAACTATTTATGAGACGATGTGCCACATGGGGTCTTCTTCTCTAACTTTGAGGTCGTCATTGTGGCTTATGTTCAGTAATAGGAGGTGGTGGTTCTGGACCATCATCATTGTGTTGTGGTTGGTTATCGTTGGGTGGATTATCAAACCTGTGTGAAGGCATTGTAGATCGATAACAATGCTAACAATGCATTGATGATACTGGATGGAATGTTGATGGTGGTGTCATTGTGAAAGTACAAAAAATGTTTGATGGACTAGAAAACATGTTTTGTTGTGATGGAAAATTGGTGAAATTGGACGAAATCTGTTGGTACAAAAATTGAGAAAATATATTATGTTGATAGTTCATATATCTTAACATTTCGCTTGGTTGACCAAAAGGTTGTTGTTGAACATTTGAAGAAGATCCAACGTGATAGTTGTGGGGGCTCTAAAGTTCAAGTTGCTGTAGGTGTCGTGCCGATGGAAAAGAATGTGTTAGTTTAGTTTGAATAAAAGTACAATAACAAGGATGAATTGTTAAATGAACTTACATCATCATCATCAACCGTAAGTTGTAAATGCGTTATGCACTAGATAGTATGTCCAATGTACCATTGCATGTGTAGTGTATTACCACGCAAGTGACCATTTTCGTGAACTAAATTACTTAAATTACACGGTTATGTTAGTCATTCCACATTTATTGTGGCCAATGTGGATCAATTATTCCTCTCATGTTTTCTTTGTGCATCTGATTTAGGTTTAATGGGTCAGTTGGAATACTTTGGAAAAACCTAAACTGTTGCATAACCTGATCAGCTTGATGTACTTCAATTTATGCAAAACATATAAGAGGAACAATCATCTGATTTGGAGAAATATCAATGGTAATTGAATGACTAAATTCATTGTGGTAATAAGGAGTCCACAAGAATTGTCAAGAAATTTGTCGTTAACATGAGGACGTGGTAAATTATGGCAAAATGTATAATAGTTAAAGTCGGATAACCTATTAGGATTGTAGGTGATCAAATTTATCACGTAATTGAGTAACTGTAGTGGTGGATGTGTTGGTCCTTTGCATCATCCGAAACCATCTTACATCAACAATAATTATGTTAGACTTAAACACAACAATGATCAAAGTGTATGGTTACATTAAAGTTTGTTATATGGGAACAAACAAAAATTAAAATAATATTTTTACAAGTGGAAAAAAAGGTCTGCAACTATATCTTCATCAATTAATGGCTCAAGAGGAAGACAAATGCATGTAATGCGGTCCCAAATTCAACATTGCAGAAGTAACATGCAATTTCTGATATTGTCTTGCTTGAAATCTATTTTGTGGTTCAGAGTACGATAAACAGTTGAGCCCCAACTATAATTTGACACGTTTATTGAGGTTAATCAATAATAAAATATACATAAAATGGAGTCTTTTGATTGATGTATCAAGCATTAATGAACTTCCAATCAACATTAATATGTGTTCTCGTGTATGTTGTGTTTTGACAACATAACCTACATCATTTGAAACTTCCTGAAAAAAATTGTTGAACCAAATAATTTTATTGAATTTCCCTTTACTATAGTTGCATATGACACCGAAACTAACAATTGTTAGCATCGGGAAACCAGGTCACCATTACTCACACCATTGATTAATTCTCAATTAATTGAACACCAAGTTGCATTGTCACGTCTTCTAGTGTCACTGTTGGCTCTCCTAGTGGGAGATGAAAGGTGTGAGTTTCTGTTTTCCACCTCTTCACTCAAGTTATGACCAAGTGATGGTTGATCTTGATATGTGCCAAAGTCAATAACTGGTGACTATTTTACCGTAAGTGTACATAAATAACAATTGAATTTTCAAGTACAAGATTCACTAAATAGAAAATAATATAATAAAGTTTGTTGGAAGTTTGTTGTGTATGATTGCAAGAATGTAAATAAAACAAAGTAAAAAGTTGTTGATTCAATTGAGAAAATTTAGATTGAGTTCATCCTTCTTACTATTTTGTATTTTGAAAAGCATGATAATATTCTACCTCTGATTGATATTGATGCTCATATAAAATTCATTTATATTGATTACTCGCATATAACATTATTAAGATAGTCTTCTAAATATCGATTCCTCGCATATTTAGAAAAACTTCTTATCGTTACAAGCAGATATTGACAGTAATTAACATTTCAAATATATTCCGAACATTCAAATATGTTAAGCATTATCATTTATGTTAGATGCTTAGAAGTACTTTTCAGTCAAATCTAAGGATTAAAATCATATAAAACAAGCTTTAAGAATAAAATGACAATACCAATAATCAATCAAGAACATAATATTATATTTAAATATTACCTCAATACATAAGAATTTGAACATATTACTTTCAATCTCAAATGGTAGAATTAGTCACTCATGTTGGTCATTAAAAGCATGAATAATAAGAAAAGAAGATTCAGGATGTTTCTTATTGACGGTTGCCTCCTCTAGGGTTTTCTATCACCTTCTATTCTCCCAATTATGTCTATAGTTATGCCTCATGTATCATATTTAACCTAGTTATGCTTGGGCTAAGTGACTTCTCGCCTAGGCAAGCTACAACTTGCTTAAGCGAGTTGGACAAGAAAAAGCCTAACTTGGCTGGAGTGATCTCGCTTGGGTGAGTTCCTCTGGAGTGCTTATGGCTTAGGCGAGTTTGGGAGAGCTTTTAAGCATTCTAGCTTTTCCTTTTCAGCTTGCTTATTCTCCTTTAGCTCTTTCATCTTTATTTTCTCCTAGAATCTTGAAATTAACACAAATTTAGGAATAAATCGTTCTTATTCATATTATAATCACAAAATGTGTAAAAAAGGTTAAATTATAGTTATTTTATCAATAAATATTCATAAGTGTTTGTCTTTTAATATGAAATATTACAGAAATATGACACTTATCAGTAACTGGTCAAATTCGGCATGATGAATACAATTTTTTTTACTTGTTCGTCAAGTCTGTTGTGATGGTCGACAACCTAAATAGCATGTCGTCTAGGTTGAAGTAGTCTTTCATTACCCTTCCATATTGCCTTAGTGACATGTTTATGTTGGAGACACAATCGAGACTTATCAACTAAAATTCGTTGATTATAGGCAATTGATGCTCTAACCTATATTTTGAATGTAGTAAATATAGGTTGTATATAATATATTTATACTATATGCAACCTATGTCAACTTTATGCCACCTGGTTTTGTTGTATGTAACCTATGTTTACTATATGCAACTTGTTTCTACTATATGCAATTGTTGTCTACTATATTTAACCTATGTTTATTATATGTAATCTGTTTTTACTTTATGGAACTTGTGTTTACTACATTCAAAGTATAGGTTTAAACATTAGTGACATATAATCAAAGACTTTCGGTCTATAAGTATCTGTTGCGTCTCCAACACAAACATGTATGAGCACACATATTAACATTGATCGGAAGTTTATTAATGCACATAGTTTATCTTATGTATCTTTTATTATTAACTAATCTTAATAACATATCAAATTACATGATATAATCCCAGGCTAGGATTGCATCATTACACTTGGGGTTAGGTGTTTTCACATGTTTGTATCGTGCTCTGGATCACAAAATAAATTTCAATTAAGACAATATCAGAGGTTGAATGTTACTTCTACAATGTTAGACTTGGGACCGCATTACATGAATTTGTCTACCTCTTTGGTCATTAAGTGATGAAGATATTGTTGCAGGTCTTGGTTTCTCAATTGCAAAAAGGTTATTTTAATTTTTGTTTGTCCTTTATAAACTTTGACGTTACCATACACTTCAACCATTGTGGTGTTTAAGTCTAACATAAATATTGTGCAAAGGACCAACACGTCCACCACTACATTTACTCAATTATGTGATACGTTTGATCAGTTACAACCCAAACAAATTCTCGACTTTAACTATCCATGTTACTATTATACATTTTTTCATAATTTACCACATACTCATGCTAATGACAAATTTCTTGAATATTCTTGTGGACTTATTATCATCACAATCAACTTATTCATTTGATTACCATTCATATTTCTCTTGTAAGTCAAACGATTGTTCTTCTTACATGCTTTACAAGAGTTGAACTACATTAAGTTGACCAGGTTATGCAGCAGTTTAGGTTTTGCCAAAGTATTCCAACCGACCCATTAAACTTAGATTAGTTGAACAAAGAGGACATGAGAGGAGGAACTGATCCATATTGACCACAATATCACGCAAGTTGGCTAACAATGTAGAATGACTTATTACTTATTTTACAACAAGTGCACCGTGTTGTTAGAAGTAATAATTTGTTCATAAGAATAAATATCAAACCCACAAGAAACAGTTGAATAAACAAGTAAAAGATTCACTAAATAGAAAATAAAATAATAAAATTTGTTCAAAGTTTGTTATGATTGTAATAATTAAAAAGAAAACAAGTCAAAGTGTTTGTTGCTTCAATTGGGAAAATTGAGATTGGGATTCATCCTTCTTACTCTTTTGTATTTTGATTAACATGGTAATATTCCATCTTTTGATTGATATTGATGCCCATATAAAATCATTTATATTAATTCCTTGCATATAAAATTATTAAGAGAGTCTCCTAAATATTGATTCCTCGCATATTTATAAAAACTTATCATTATGATTAGACGTTGATAACAATTAACATTTCAAATCTATTCCTAACATTCAAATATGTTAAGCATTATCATTTAGGTCAGAAACTTAGAAAGAAATTTCCAAGCAAATCTAAGGATCTAGATCATAGAAACAATCATTACAAATAAAATGGCAATACCAATCATCAATCAAGAACATAATTTTATATTTAAATATCACCTCAAACATAAGAGTTTGAACAAATTACTCCAAATCACAAAGGGTAGAACTAGTCATTCATGTTGGCTATTACAAGCATGGAGAGCAAGAAAAGAAGATCTAACATGTTTCCTTTGGAAATGCTGAAAAAAATAGGTGAAGTGGAGATTAAACCCACCAAGATGCAGCTACAGTTAGCAAATAGATCAATCAAATATCCTTATGGTGAGGTTGAAGATGTTATTGTTAAGGTGGATAAATTCATATTTCCTATGGATTTTGTTGTGATGGACATTAAAGAAGATGAGAAGGTTCCCTTGATACTTGACAAACCTTTTATGAAGATTGTTAGACTCTTAATTGATGTTGATAAAGGAGAACTTCAAATTAGAGCTCAAGATGATGTAGTAACTTTTTAATCTTTTTAATGGTCTAAAAAATTCTAATGCATGGAAGGAATGTTCACAAATAGATGCAACAAAGGAAGTATTTCCTACTAAAGAGCAATTGGATCTGTCAAAGTCAATTGAGGAGGTTATACATCATCAAAGTTCAAAGACAGAAGTGGAAGATAAAGTTCAACAAGAGATTATTGTAGAAAAATATGAATATAGACTAGGGCAACCCATAATGTTTAGAGAGGCGAAAAAAGGGTTGAAAAAGAAGGGGTCAAAATTATGGGTTATCAAGAAACTGAAGATTGGTGGAACAATTGAACTTGGAGACCCATGTTCAAGACAAACAAAAGTTGTAACCAGGAAATTGTAGCAACAAAAAGGTCATCCACCTTGATAAAAACAGACGTCAAGCTATACGACGTTAAATAAAGCGCTGGCTGGGAGACAATCCAATATTCTTATTTTCATTTTTATTATTTTATTTTGTTGTTAGGATAAGATTTACTTTTCATAAAATAATTGCAAAATTTCCTTAAGGGAATCTCGCCCAAGTGTAATACTCCACTCCCAAGCGAGTTAAGCTTGAGAAATTGGATGCTCTCTAGAGCAATCTCGCCCAGGCGAGATCCATCGCGCTCAGGCAAGATGAGCACGAAAAGTTGGGGGCTCTCAAAAGAAATCTTGCCCAGGCGAAATATGTCACACCAAGGCGAGATATATCATGCCCAGGCGAGATCCCACTTACAATGTTTTTTTAAAAACACAAGAAAGGGTTCATTTGCCCCCAATTTCAGAAACCCTTGGTGAGAATTACCTTGCAATTTTTCTAGCTTAAAATTGTCCTCATTATCAATTTTTTCTCTTCCAAGTTCAGTCTCTTGCTCAAATTGTGTTGTGTAAGTATTTCTACATCTATTTTATGCCTTAATTTCTCTTTCAACCCATGGATTAATGTTTTTTATTTCAATTTTTGGGATTTTAGGGTTTGTGATGATTATCTTGGATTTATGTTATAATTGTGATTGCATAACATTGGTGGATGTTTTTGGTAGCCTGATTCTGATTTTGGATGGTTAATAAGGTTCCAATCACTCATTAAACTCAATTTTGGAAATGCACATGAGGTGTCTGATAAAATGCTTCTTTGAACATTATATTGAATTAGTTGGGTTTAGATACATATTCTCATGAGTGAAATTAATGTATGTGTGTTCTTGTGTAAGGCAGTTTCAGAAAAGTGTTTTTGGAAACTGTGGTGTTGTCAAAGAGTGGTGTGTGTTCTTGAGGGGTTCAAGATCGTCACTCTTGGTGTGTGTTTTGTAATATAGGTTAAATTACATAGTGAATTCTCAGTGGTTAGCTGAGAACTGGATGTAGCTCTTGGTTAAGAGTGAACCAGTATAAACCTCTTGTGTGATTCTCTCTATCTCTTCTCTTATAAACTGTTTTAACTTGGTTTTATATTTTGCTGGTATAAGCAACCGGTTGTTTTGAGAAAACAATAGGTTGATTTTTCATAAATAACCTTGAATCAGAAATTTTATTGAGTTGAACAGAAAATCAATTGGTTGATTTTTCAGAACTTTTCATTCTACTTCCAAACTTTGCGAAAATCTTGTGAAAACAATTCACCCCCTTTTGTTTAGGTCACTAATTCTAACACATTATGGGTTGCCCTGGTCTATATTCATCTTTTTCTACAATAATCTCCTGTTGGACTTTATTTTCCTCTTTTGTCTTGGAACATTAGTGATGTATAACTTCCTCAATTGGCTTTGACAGGTCAATTGCTCTTTAGTAGGAAAGACTTCATTTGTTGCATCTCTTTGTGAGCATTCCTTCCATGCATTAGAATTTTTTAGACCATTTAAAAAGATTAAAAGTTACCCCATCATTTTTAGCTTTAACTTGAACTCCTTTATCAACATCAATTACAAGTCTAACAGTCTTCCTAAAAGGTCTACCAAGTAATAAGGGAACCTCCTTATCTTTTTTCATGTCCATCACAACAAAATCCATAGGAAATATAAATTTATCCACCTTAACAAAAACATCTTCAACCACACCATAAGGGTATTTGATTGATTTGTTTGCTAACTGTAGTTGCATCTTAGTGGGTTTAATCTCCACCTCACCTATTTTTTTTTTAGCATTGTCAAAGGAAACATGTTGAATCTTCTTTTCTTGCTCTCCATGTTTGTAATAGCCAACATGAGTGACTAATTCTACCATATGAGATTAAGGGTAATTTGTTCAAACTCTTATGTATTGAGGTGATATTTAAATATAAAATTATGTTCTTGATTGGTGATTGATATTGTCATTTTATTTGTAATGATTGTTTCCATGATCTAGATCATTAGATTTGACTGGAAAATACTTCTAAGTTTTTTATCCAAATGATAATGCTTAACATATTTGAATGCAAAAAATAAATTTGAAATGCTAATTGCTATCAACATTTAATCGTAATGATAAGAAGTTTTTATAAAAGGTCTGTCAAGTATCAAAGGAACTTTCTCGTCTCTTTTCATGTCCATCACAATAAAATCCATAGGAAATAAGAATTTATCCACCTTAACAAGAACATCTTCAACCACACCATAAGGATATTTGATTGATCTGTCTGCTAAATGTAGTTGCATCTTGATGAGTTTAATCTCCACTTCACCTATTTTTTTCAGCATTGCGAAAGGAATTAAATTTATGTTTATCTCCAAATCCAATAAGGCCTTGTTCACAGATAAAGCTATAGACACATGAAGTTTAAAACTTCTTGGGTCCTTGGATTTTTTAGGCAAGCCTTTATGAATAATGGCATTGCATCCAACTTCCAACTCTACACTTCTTTCTTCAAAATAACACTTCTTCCTTATAACTCCCTCACATGTTGACTTTTGCTTCGGCGTTGCTGCAAAATAATTTTTAGGGAGCAAGTTATCAAAAAATTCTCTCCTTTTTTGAAGGAGCATGAGGATATTATATATCTTTTTTTCAAGAACATCTTTCTCTATCTTTTCTTCCTCACCTTTTTTCTCTCTCTTTCTCATATCTCTCTCCCTCAATCTCATTTTTTTATTCTTTTTCAGTCATTACATTATCACCATCCCTCTCTCCTGCTATTTTACCATGTTCCGCGACAATTGTATTGCAATGCTCCTTTGGGTTGATCTTGGTGTTGGTTGAAATTTTGTCACTTTGTCGCTTTCCTAACCATTTTACAATTTGTCCCACATGAGTTTCTATATTTCTGATTGTCGTCATATTACTTTCGTGACTGACCATAGTAGCCTTCATGAATTTCTCCAAGGTATCTTCAAGTTAATTCATCCTTTCAGGAATCGAAGGATAATTGGGTTGTTGTTGTTGTTGGAAAGGACCTTGCTTATTGGATGAACCATTATCTTGTTTCCACCCAAAATTTTGATTCTGATTGCTTCTCCAACCTTGAGAGTAATTATTATAGTTAGAGAAACCACCTTGCCTTCCGTTATTACCCATGTAATTTACTTATGCTTCAGATGAATTGTTTTGATAAGAACAATGACCACTGGGATGATCACCTCCACAAAAATGACACCTGATTAGTTGACTCTGGTTTTGAGATGATTGCACGACTTGTAATTGTTGGGGGCAATTTAGCCATTTGTGCAGTTAATGTCTCAATTTGTTGTGTCAAAATTTTATTCTGAGCCAATAATGCATCTAAAGTATTCAACTCTAACAACCTTATTTTTTGAATACCTTGTCTATCATGTTAGGCTTAATAATTTGTTGATGTAAATGCATCAATATTTTTTGTCGCTTGTTCCACATCAACGGTCATCATTGTGTTGCCAGCTGCAACATTTAGTAGCATCTTAGTATTAGATTTTAGACCATTATGAAATATGTTTAGTTGAGCAATGTCTTCAAACCCATGATTTGAGCATTTTCTCAGCATCATTTTGAATCTCTCTCATGTCTTACAAAGGGCTTCATTTGCTCTTTGTCTGAACATAGAAATATCAGACTTTGCTTTGATGTAGCGAGATATTGGAAAAAAAAATTGTAGAAATTTTTCTTCTACATCCTTCCAGCTAGTGAGACTTTGATTTGGATGTGATTTGAGTCATTCTTTAGCTTTCCTACCAATGAAAAAGGAAACAAGCGCATATAAACAATTTTAATATCACTTTATTGAAAGTCCATTGTTCCCACCAATTCATAAAATACAAACAAATGTGTATATGGATCATCATGATCCCTGTAAATTGATGGGTACTAATGAGACTAAGGAAAACATGTTTCATCTCCAAGGTGTTAGAATTGATGGCTTAAACAAGAGGGGGGGGGGGGTGAATTGTTTTTAAAAGATTTTCAAAATTACTTTACTTTAGAATGAACCTTTATCAATCAACTCAGATAACCATTCCAGCAAGTCAATCAAATAGTCTAACAGAAACAGATATCAAAATTTCAATCGGTTAAAACACGATTTAATCGGTTGTTTATGGTAGCGAAAATATCAAACAGTTAGAGAGATGAGAAAAAGAGATTTACACACAAAGTTTATATTGGTTCACTCAATCCCTGAGCTACATCTAGTTCTCAGTCAAACCACTGAGTATTCCACTATGTAACCAAACACAGATTACAAACACCCACAAAGAGGTGATCCTGAAACCACAAGATCTACTCACCCTCTTTGAAAACAACACACACCTCAAGCCAGAATCACACCGACTTTACAGGATTTTACAAACACGTTTATAGAATGTAATATGAACAATTACAAGAAACTAAGACAGGGTAGAAAACACATGGAATAAGTAAACCAGAAGCCCTATGATCAGCTCTTGAATCACAACAAAGCTCAAAAACAATCTTGCTAAACTTGAAAAACTCCTTTTCACAAACAAATTGTAATCTCTCTTTTTGATCTCAAATCAAAGTGTAAAACTTCTATATTTCTCTCTCGTGAAACTTTTGAAAGAAGGCTATATTTATAACCTTTGAAAAACTACTGTTTAAGGCAGATTTGATAAACTGAATCAGTTAAAACAGGTTTTCAAAATAATGTTATGAAAATTTACTTTTAATTGGTTGAAACCACGATATAACCGGTTGAATGGTTTCAACAGTTACACAACTGATTCAAAAAAATAGCTTCAAAACTCCTTTGTCAGCTAAGTGACAAACAACCGATTGTCTCGAAACTTTAATCGGTTGTTTTTTCCTTTGCATGGAAAAAACACTTAGTTCTTTAAAACATATTGAAACAAGCTTTCTATAGGAATCAAAACTGATCTTACAAAGATTCTAAACCCCATAATTAAACCTAAACCTAAAACACAGCACAACTTCAGATTCCATGGGGATTTGATACATCAAAGCTTCCCATCTTCAACACAAGGCCCTTGTGGTAGCAAGTACTACAATACTAGAAAAATGTCTAGGGCCTTACTACATGACATAATCTCCAAGTGTTCTCTAAGGGGGTGGTGCTTGCCCTTTTGTCATGTTGCTTTCCTCCTAAATAATATTAGTGTGAAAAAAAGAAGTGGTTGAGGATTCCTTTCTAGTGTCGCCTTGTTTCTCTTTTTTCTGTCTTTTTGTTTCTTTTAGTTGCCCTTAAATCTCTGCTTCAAATAATAATTAGTCTTTGGGAATTTGACCTCTTAATATCATATAAGACATCTAAATTAAGGATTAGCACAAGGATTCACTCACAGTAACAGAATAATTTTTTCTTAAAAAAAATTAAAATTGAAAATTAAACAAAATAAAATATATTCAAATTAAATCTGAAAAAAAATTAAAAAAATTGCAATTAAAATAAAATAACAAAAATAAAACAATACACAAAAATAAAATAAATAAATAAAACAAAAACAGTTAAGATATTCTCAATATTTAAGAATTTGTACTAAAAAATTCAATTGTTCTTCGACAACGATGCCAAAAACTTGATGACTTATTTTACGGCAAGCGCACCGTATTGTTAGAAATAATAATTTGTCCCTAAGAAGGGATATCGAACCCACAAGGAACCGTTGAATAATCAAGTAAAAGATTCACTAAATAGAAAACAAAATAATAAAGTTTGTTTGGAGTTTGTTATGATTGTAATAATTAAAAAGAAAATAAGTCAAAGAGTTTGTTGCTTCAATTGGGAAAATTGGGATTGAGGTTCATCCTTCTTACTCTTTTGTATTTTGATTAACATTATATTTTACCATTTGATTGATATTGATGTTTGTATAAAAATCATTTATATTGATTCCTCACATATAAAATTATTAAGTGACTCTCCTAACTATCGATTCCTCACATATTTATAAAAACTTATTATCATTACAATTAGACGTTGATAGCAATTAACATTTCAAATTTATTCCTAGCATTCAAATATGTTAAGCATTATGATTTGGGTCAGAAACTTGTAAGTACTTTTCAGTCAAATCTAAGGATCTAGATCATAGAAACAAGCATTACAAATAAAATTACAATATCAATCATTAATCAATAACAAAATATTATATTTAAATATCACCTCAATACATAAGAGTTTGAACAGATTACTCCTAATCCCGAATGGTAGAATTAGCCACTCATTTTGCCTATTACAAGCATGGAGAGCAAGAAAAGAATATCTAACATGTTTCTCCTTGACAACTTCCTTCTCTAGGGTTTCTAACACCTTTTATTCTCCCAATTGGATTTCAATTCACTCAATGATGTCTAGGGTTGTGTCTCAAGCCTCTTATTTAACCTAATTGGACTTGGTTTAATTGACTTCTCGTCTGGGCGTTATTGGTCTCGCCTGGGCGAGTTGCACGAAAAAAGACTCAACGTTACTAGAGTGATCTCGCCTGAGCAAGTTTGGGTTCGCTTGGACGAGTTTTCTTAACTAGAGTAATGGTAGTTTAAGGAACAAGCTACCTTTATCTATAAATATCCTAAAATCCACTCATGTATTCAGATTTGTAATTAATGAATGATCGGTTCTGAATTTGAACACTCATTCTCTCTAAAATCTCTCTTACTAGTAAGTCTATTAAGCCCAATGAACTTATGGAAGGTTGACCTAATCTCTTTCCCCTTCATTGCACCTTCAACTCTCACGATTCCTTGCACCTTTTCCTCCATTCGGTACCTTTCTCTTCACATCATTTCACTGCCACTCCATACCTTCCATCAACCAAAAACTTGGATTGCATCACACCACTTCCTAATATAGAACATGAGTCACAATAACAACCTCACAAAGAAAAAATCATAATGTATCACATCGTCCATAAATAATTTATTTCTTTTATATAATAAAAACAATGTTATTATTACTTTCAATATAATTTATTTTACTTAATAATCTTCTTATTTTATTCTATTTAATCACACCTTTTTCCAGTAAAATAATATATTTTCACATATCATAAACTTTTCCACAACCAACCATTGATACAAAGCTCATATCATAAATTTTTCCACAACCATTAATACAAAGCTGATATCATAAACTTTTCCATAACCATTAAAAAGTTGAAGTGATACAATGTGATAAGACTTTCAATGTTAAATAAAAATAATTAAAATTATTAGATATGACTTCAACTATTTTTATTTAATATTGAAATTGATACAACTTCGTTATGCCAACCATGTACAATTTCATTTCTAAATATTTTGAACTAAAGTAATCATATCATGACATGACTTTAGTATATGTCTAGATCAAAACTGAAGTGATGTGGTATGAACACGATCTTTTCAATGTCGTGACACAAGCACGCCAAAGTCATAAATAATTTTTTTTATCCTTTTTTTTGCAATAAACGAAACAAGTTGCAGTATTTTAATGAAGAAAAAAACCCTTCTTTTAGTTTCCAATCTTTGATACAATGTTCCAAATGCATCAATCTTATCATCTTGCTTTAATATAACGCTTCTTGTGAGTGTGAAATAATATATGCCAAATCTTTTCCCAACTAAATAATTACGGAAATAACATGATTTATTGTAGGTACTTAGAATTTTGTCGTCAGAAAACAAAATTTAGGCAATTGTTTTTACTTTACTAGGCAACAGCCGGTTAGAAACCAAATTATGGTCTAACTTTCTTTTTTTTTTAATTATTTTAAAAACCTGAAAATACAAAAAAAATCAATTTAAAATTAATAAAATTTAAAAATTAAGTGGTGTTTATAATTTTCTCTTTGATAATATTTTTATTAATAATGACAATGCATATAAAAATTAAATAAAACAGAAAATGAAAGAAATTTAAAAAATTAAATAAATTAAGAAATTAATGTCCAAGCAAATAAAATTGAAATTAGTTAATTTTATTTAATATTTTTATTGTATTGAAATTAATGGAATATTGGTTGTATTAATTGAAATTGTCATTTTACAAACGTGTTATGTATTTTGGCTATTTAAATAAAAATATGAATATTTTTAAAATTTAAGTGATTACAAATACGATAACCAAAATATACTTTTAATTTTTGTGGTGTTTAAGTATATTTGTAAATATGGAATTCTGTGGTTAATTTTTTTTTGTAAATCAATTTTGTACAAATAAATTTTGTGGTTGATATCATCGAACTAAATATCTATTTGTAATTTAATTATTTTGTAATTGAACTTGAAAATTTAGGTAAATTATATAAATTTATTAGTGAAAAATACAAAGTATTGAATTCGTTTCTAGTTGGTTTTCCAGCGACAAGTGTAAAAATAACTCCCAGAATTTGGCTCTTTGGAATCAATACCAAGCTATTTCTGTAATTGTTTGGAACACTGTGCTCTTTTGGGTAATGTTGTTGGGAAAAATTTGGAGAAAATAATATCACTTGTGATCTTGAGGACATCTCATTACATGTACTTTGGCAGGAGGCATCAATTATCGTATAACTGAGGAAAGTTTGAAGGATCGATTAAACATAAGTATGCTTCAAGAATGTCTGCATATTGACAAAGAATGCAGGTGAGTCTCTTCTTCATCCTTTCTTCTTCATTACAGAGTTTTATTTTAATCATCCACACAGCAGGTCATGATGTTTGGGAACGTTATAATGGTATATATGGCAGATGACATTTAAGGCATGTCATTTTTAACTTTTTAAGTTTTTTGCCTTCAAGAGCATGCCTCTGCCAAATTTTAAAATTTCATGTAAGAAATTTTGATTTGAAAGATTTTTGTTTGTAAGTTAACACTGAAGAATAAATATGAGAAATAACGAAATAGTTTTTATGAGGATGGTAATGATTCACCAATTAGTAATAGAAACCAGTTTAAAAAAAACATTTACAAAGATTAAAACAACAAAATATTTTAAGGATACAAAATCAAAATCTGTCATATTTGCAAGGATAAATGAAATAGGAAATGGAATTTATAACTTGCACTATTTTAATGCTTAGTTTTCTCATTATTCTTTTCTTCAAAAGTATCAGTTTTTATTGCTTCAGTTATTTATGGTAAATTTGCACCAAAAAAGTGAAAGGCATAACCTTCCACACATTTCAGTTACTATGAACCTGGAAGAGGATATCAGGATACTGAAAAGAAGATTAGTGATGTTGAGAATGTAATTAGTGGAGGAGATAATCTTTATCCATGTAATTTGATGTTTGGTCCATGCTTCCAATATGCAAGATAATATGTTTATGTCTGTATGGAGTATGGACTAGTAATTTGGAATGGATTTAAAGAACTAAAACATTAGTTATGATATGATAATTTGTTGAGGAAATTTATAGTTTTTATCAGTGAAGTTATGAAATTGCCATAATGAATGGTTGTATAATAAATGACAGGATCTTTACAGTTCATGGTAGTGCAGACATCCAAGTCCCAGCAGTAGCTGCACTTGAGTTTGACAAGATCCTAACCAATCACAAGTTTCATATCATAGAGGGAGCTGATCATGTATATACTGATCACCAAGATGAATTAGCCTCTGTTGTTGTGAACTTCATAAAGGAAACCTTGAACAAGGATAGGGGTGCATCTAGCTAGTTGTCCATCTATCTTTGTTGGTTGCATTTGAGCTCAACATTTTGTGTTGTGACATTCGTTTATCTAATGATATAGTTGTGGTAGATGTTGTGTCAAGCCAGTTCAATCCGCCACTGATGAACAAATTTTCTGCTATGGATGAACCTGCCTATGATGTTCCACAACATGTGTTGAACTTTTCTAGATTTTGCTTATTGAATTGGTGAATCTCTCATCATGGTTAAAATAATGGAGAGTGCAATATCTGCCAGTGCTACTAATATTTGCCTCTCATCTGATGTATGAAATCATTGACACTATCAATTATTTATGGCAATGCAAACAGTTATCTCAAGTTAGCATACTGTGAACAGTGCAAAAGCTTTGGTGGGGAGTTAATATCACATTTTGAAGAATGTGGGAACAAATTATGGTATTATAAAAGAAAAAGGTAAGAAAACCTTATGGTAAAGACTTCTTAGTTGTCACATTTTGAAGTAATGATAACTAGTCTTGGAGGGACACTAGCTAAAGTGCTAAAATAAATATAATTTTTAATAAAAAGTTTTCTTATTTTTACTTTCTTCATTAGTGTCTTTGAGACACAGGTGAGCAATACCTTTCAAAAACTATGAAACTATTTAGGTAATTTGATTTCTTGGAAGATGTGGAAGCTTGAGAAATCCTAACCATTATTCTCAAACAAAACATGTGCCATAGAAGTAAAACTGAAAATATGATTTGAATTAATTAACAGTAAAATTGCTTTTGATTGATAGCATAAAAAGACTTGTGAGATAACTTTCTCAATAAAAATGTATAGAAATCCTTTTTAAGAAAAGGAAATTTTAAATGAAATTTTCTTACAACATCAATCTAGTTTATCAAAATCTCCTTCGTCACCCTTCTTCAGTCTTTTTATTGTTTTTTTTTCTATCAGTTAGGTTAGGAGTTTACTTGCAAATGCATTTCGACATTCAAGTTAAAGTGAATATGTTTAGGTCATTGTTTTATTTGAACAATCATTACCTTTTTTTTATCTTTATCTTTGTAATCCTTTTCTATTTATAATTTTTTTATAAGTTTTTTCTGGTTAGAGAAACTTTCCTAAGCACATGAAAACCTAATACTCTCTCTTAACATTGTTTAGAAAGTGATAAATCATTTGATTATAATTAATCTTTATTATAAATTTGTCTTACCATGTCGAAAAATAAAAACGATCGTTAGTAAATTTAATACATTGATTGACAAATCAAATGACTAATGTTCATTCGGTATTCAGCAATACATAACTAATATAAGTTAATTTGTAAAAAATATTTTATATAATTTTTTTTAAAATTATTTATGATTTACGTATGGATTAATTTTATTTTATAAATTAGTTTTTTTTTTTCTTGAAGTTTTTATCTAGAAGCTTGTTTATTGAGGTATTTTTTCCATATTTATTGAGGAATTTCAAACATAAAATAAAGGTGGGTTGAAATATCAATTTTTTATTTATATTAAATGAATGCGTCAAATTTACTTTTGAGCACAATGTTTTTGAAAGAAATGTTTTTTTTTTTCATTAGGTTGAGTAAACGGTCTTTAGAATTTGTCACAAGATTGATAAATTTGCTCCATTAAATGGTGCGTTTGTTTCTATTAAAAAAAATATTGCTAAAAGATGATTTATTTAAAAAAGAGTATTGTTAAATGGTGATTTATTTAAAAAATATTATTAAAAGGTGATTTATTTTTAAGTGATTCTTATATATAAGTAAAAATTGATATGTATTTATTTATGGTAAAAATTACTTTTAAAGTTTTATCTTTTTAGTGCATATTTTTATGGAACATAACTTCAAATTACTTATAAAAAAAGCTGAAAACCTTTTTCTTTTTCTACTTTTTAAATAAGTATACCCAAATGTTTAAAGTTATAATAAGTCATTATTTTATTAAAACAATTTTTTTGTCAGAAAAAAAAAAATACCGAGTGTTACATATTCAATTACATATTTGAGTAATTTCAATGGACTTGAATTCAAATTACTAGTACCGTCAAATACGAGCTCAGATTAATAATTTGTTTAAGGTATGGTATTAGCAAGTAACTCTTGTATCTAAGTATTATTCTAATTTAAATAATAATAAAAATAGTTTCAGTTTAAGACGAAAATAATTTTTTTAAAGTATATGGTTAAGATTCGAGGAGAAAATTAATAATAAAAAATAAAAATATTTGAAATTGAAATTTGGGAAATTTATTTAAACCTAAACTTAAAATTTAAAGTTCACATTTATGTTTTGAATAAATGCTTAACAATGGTAAAATCGCTGAGAATACAATACAAATATTCTTGCACTGAAAAGAGAGAATGAAAATTTACAGTATAAAAAATGATTTAAAATATAAAATAATTTATTTTATTAAGAATATAAATTTAATTGTTGAATAAGAGTAAAATCAAGTGTGTGTGTGTGTATATATATATATATATATATTATCAAGTTGAATTATTGAAAGTGACTTTTGTTGTGCCAGTTTCAACTCAAATTCATCAGACCTTTCGCAAACCGGTTCATATTTCCACAACTTGAAGATGGCCGATGCACAAAACCCTTGTGAGTTATATTTGTTGTGGTTTATATGAACTTCATGTCATGACATCCCATAACCAATGGCTTGTTTAATTCACTGCAAAAGTGCATAACTAGTACCTATAATTCAACCTCATTAGTCACTATAACTGTGTTGTCTGACTGAAATGCTTTTAAATTGTTCAAAGGTTCTATGTATTATGTTTTCGATTATATTCTGCACTTTCTCAAAGTAGCAGTTTCTTGTTTCTTGATTGAATAGAACATAGAATAGTATGGTTCGGAAGAGTTCCAGAGTTTATGTTCTCAGTTTGTGGGTTGCCTTTGACTCTTCAAGACTCTTTATTTAAAAAGGATTTGGGTGTGAGATGTTGGAAACAGCACACTACCGAATTACCCAAATTTCTAGGTTTCTTAACTGCCCTATTCGTGTCTTCATTTTTTGCTATCCCCATCAATCCGAGTGTTGTCAAATCTTGCCTACACTGAAGATTCTAATTCCACTTTTGAATTTTATCTCTCCATATCATATAAACATAATTTCTTTTATTCTCTCTTTAACTGTATTACACAAAGTTTACCTCATCAACAGGGTTTCATATTCCATGATTTATAATGTTTTTCCTATGCAAATGGAAATAAAATGAAATGAAAGTATCCAAAGTGGCATATGAAAAGTATAGTATAATGGTGCTGAGTATTTCAGAAGCATTTATTGCGGTATTTGAAATGAAACCTGAGTAGCATACTGAATATTCAATCAATTAAGAAGAAATTGACTTGAAACTGTTGAATTATTTTCTCAGCATTTCAGCAGCAGAAAGTCATAATCCGGAACAAACATGGCAATAGACTAGTGGGCATACTACATGAATCTGGAACCCAAGAGATTGTTATCCTATGCCATGGTCTTCGAGCTTCCAAGGTTACTTTCCTGTTTTATAAATTATGAACCCACTATTTTTTGTTATAATGCAAATGTTATTCGAAATTTATCTGACATCTGATCCATAATCCATGTACACATAAATACCTGGATTCAGTTACTCATTGTTGAATTTATTTTTCTTATCTCCAGGAAAACTTTATCATGACAAATCTAGCTGCTGCTCTAGAAAATGCTGGAATCAGTTCTTTCCGGTTTGACTTCACTGGAAATGGGTAAATTTCTTGTTACAAATCAAAACCGTGAACTTATTTATGTTTGTAATTTTGACCATCAAAAGATAGAACCACTAATTCTTCCGTTTATGCCATGTTCTAGGAAACTTCTGCTACCTAATCCTGACCATTAGTATTGTTGCTTAACTGTTTCATTTTGATTTAGTTGTTGAGTTTTCCTTATAGGGAAAGCGAAGGTTTATTTGAGTTTGGTAGCTACTGGAGGGAAGCTGAGGATATACGTGCTGTAGCTCAACACTTTCAAGAAACAAACCATACAGTTATTGCAATTGTTGGGCACAGTAAAGGTTTGTTGTATTATATTGATTTCCATACATGCATATGTAATTCTACGAAATGACGAGAGGCGTAGTAACAAGCGTCCAGGTACACCGCCGAGGCACTTGATTTGTGTCAATATGTTTCAAATAACCAATTATATAAGTAGTTTCTGGTCAACAATGATTTGGCTGGGGCAGAAATCTCAGAATGAGGCATTAGGATAAGAACAGCACAGTTTCTTGCATAAATAATAATTTTTTACTATTTGTAGAATTTTACTCACTGAAAATAAAAGCATGTCTGTATGTATTTATAGTTCATACTATGAATAAAACACTGTTTCTTAATCTACTGAGCTAGTCAGCAAAAGTACTCAAATGAAACTTGAGTAGTTTTTATCTTGGTATGTTTAAAGAGGATTTATGAGAAATTTTATCACTTGCCTTAAACTGTAAAGTGAAGTGTACTGTGATGTCTGTGTTAATCGCACTGGATAGGAATAAATACATGTCAAGTTGCTGCATATTTGTGCTAGGTTTTAAAACAATATTTCATCCCTAAGAAAAAATTGATAAGATCTTCCATGGATGCGTGCTTTTTGAGTTTTTGTTAGACTTGAGATCCACACGCTGAACTCTTTATAATAATGGAAATATGTTAGATTAAAAATTTGAGTACAAGCATCATCAAAAGTAGGATTTCCACCTACATGGTATTTCCTCCTTCAAAGCACCAGAAAAAATGTCGTCTTAACTGCCTTCTACAAATCTTTCACAAAACTAAATGACTATAACTTTCATACCTTATGCAGTATTATAACTACCTGATTTAAAACTTAGTTGGCCTCATTTTCTCTAAAAAATGAGAAGTATGGATTCAAGCACATAAAGGACAAGTCAAAGAATGCAGTCACTATGGATTAGAAAGTTTGTATGTGTGTTAAAATTGTTCTAAATAGTTTATGTATATTAGTGCAGGAGCTAATGCAGCGCTTCTTTATGCATCAAAATATCATGACACTAAAACAATTGTCAACCTGTCTGGAAGCCATGATTTGAAGGTAGGCCTTGAAAATCGTTTTGGTAAAGATTTTATGGAAAGACTCGGGAGGGAAGGTTTCATTGAGTTGAAGGCAGAGTCAGCAGGTAATTCAGCTGCTTGATCAGTCATGTGTTAAAACAATCAAATGCTTAAATTCAAGAAGCATGTTTTTTCAAAGATGATTTGGGGAAATCCCAGGTTCATATACTTGTTTCTCTACTCTAAACTTGCTACTAGTTGCTTTTGCTGAAATCAGCTACTCCAAAGCCTTTCCTTGATTTGTTTTCCTCTGGTAAGCTTCTTTCTTTTTTCATCCAATCTTTGATGCAATGCTCCAACAGCATGAGTCTTATCATCTTGCTTTGCCATAACTCTTCTTTTGAATGTCAAATAACATATGAACCTATGTGTGGGTGTGTGTGTTCTCTTCTGTTCTTGAGGATATCACATGACAGCTACTTTTGTAGGAGGTATTGATTATCGTGTAACTGAAGAAAGTTTGAAGGATCGGTTAAACATAATTATGCTTGAAGAATGCTTGCATATTGACAAAGAATGCAGGTCAGGAAAAAACTGCCAAATAGTTCCCCTCTTTTCTTCGTTTCATCTTCGTTACAGAGTTTCATTATAATGACCTATACAGCAGAATTCGTTAAGGGTGAGGATGTTTTGGTTATCGTAAATAGCAGATGACATTTTCCATTTAAAATCCAATATCTTTATTACTATTATTGTTGTTACTATTATTAAAATTTGATACTTGAACTTTTAAGTTTTAAAGGTTTTTCCCTCCAGAACATGCTTCTCTTAAGTTTTAAAATAAAAGAAAATCCTTATTAACTTATCAGGTTTAAAAATTATACTTCGAAATCAACATCAAAAGTTTCTTTTTTGTTGTTGACCCTTGAAGGTATATATAAAAATATTACAAGTGTTAACTCTTGAAACTTAGTGTAGGAGATCATCTCGTATCTTCTTTTCTGGTGAATATCTTTATATGTAACTGATGCTTAGCAAATCCTTCCAAAACATATGACATGTTTGTGTCTGTATTAATTATGGACTAGAAGTTCGAAATGAAGTTATTACTAAGGCAGGAAATTTAACTTCAATTCTAGAATTTTTTTGATGAAAATGGACAGTTTTCAAGGAGGTTATGAAATTTCCATAATGCATGGATTCATAATATGACAGGGTCTTCACAGTTCATGGTGGAACAGACACCACAATCCCGGTTGTAGCTGCACTTGAGTTTGCTAAGGTTCTACCTAATCACAAGTTACACATCATAGAAGGAGCTGATCATGTATATACTGATCATCAAGCTGAGTTAGCGTCCTTTGTGGTTGATGTTATAAAGGAAACCTTGCAAATAAACCTTCTTAATGCTAGTTAGGTATCTATCTACCTACCTTGACCTGAATAATAACTTTTTATATAACGGTTATAGTCAATCTTGCTGCTTTTAGTCACTTGAAATTTGAAAGTGCGACCCGTAACAAACTTGCTTTCTGCAGGTCCCTGATGGACATGCTTCATGATGCAATCTTGCAATTTGCAGCGTGGTACATTTGAGAACTCTTCTCATGTGGTACAATGAACGAACCATTACACAATGTGGCAGTAATATTTATAGACAAATGTTAACTAGTATCTTGAGTTTTGGTTAAGGAATAAAAAATTGAAAAGTTTTTATTTTAAATTATCATTAATTAATGCATTTCTATTGTAAATTTTAATGTGATTGTAATTTTCAATGTGAATTACAATAAAAAAAGCTTTATATTTTGAATTTCTAAACCTCTACCCTTATTTGCGTTTATATACATATCATATGGAAAATAAAGTTGAGGACATTCATTATACTTTTACTATATCTGGTTACGTATTATTTATCCTAATAATTTATGAATATGTGAAGTTTAACAGTAAGAATGATAAAGAAAAATAACTAGAGGTAAGCAGCAATTAATAAAACGGATGCAAAGGTTAACAGCTGACAATTTTCTATTTTTTATTTTAACCACGGTAAAAAATCATCCTCAACAAATGGACAAAGAATAAAGGATAAATACAATTAATGATGTTTGGTGAGTGTGTGTAAGGAATGTATTGGATGAGAGAGTAGAGTGCGTATATATTCTTAATCACCACGGTTAAGAATAAAGGATCAGCCATTTATGAAATACTAATTCTTATAATCCCCGCCTTATATGATATATACAAGTTTGGTAATAATCCAAAGAATAAAAATGTGGATTACTACTCAAAGTGGTCAAGGATGGTGGTCAAATATAAAACATAATATACTTTTGACCCCAAAAAAATATTATTTGGTGCAATAACAGTTCTAAACAAATCCTCTGATGGTACAATGAAAGGTCATACTACCCTAATGGCAAGGCATACATTAACTATTTTTCTAACTGAATTAATCATTATCAACCTCGTGTAATGGAATTGGCATTCATACAACTGAGTTAACCATTTCACATGATGTATAGGTAGCCTACCACTTCCAGGTAAGATAGAATTCCTGCACAAATGCTGCCCACAAGGGGACAACAATAATAATCTGTTAGGGATGAGCAGCTTGAGCTTCAGTGCTTCACATTTTTCTTCACCTTCTTCGTCACCTATTGCAATGCAGTGCCAGTATACCTATTTAAGTATTTTGATGTTTCTTATCCTCATCATCACTGTCATCTTCCCCGAAATAAATCTCATTACATTCGATCTATTTTACCAAAGAAAGTAACGTGGCACAAAAATAAGAAGAAAAATGTACTGTTAGTCACTTCTATAGGTACTTCTAAAATTGCTATTATATATTATTGGCAGGTCTACCCCTTTAAATACAAGTATTTGGTATTTGTTTCCATAAAGAAAATATTTACCTCTTCCAAGTCATTGTCAGAGGAAAC